>Ga0247611_10001393_pt1 | contig 43153 bp, 81 predicted proteins | sample 177DNAGHGhighgp2_FD_192422 | JGI IMG/M metagenome (GOLD analysis project Ga0247611, IMG submission 192422) | Sheep rumen microbial communities from Palmerston North, Manawatu-Wanganui, New Zealand - 1770 DNA GHGhigh gp2 | ecosystem: Host-associated > Mammals > Digestive system > Stomach > Rumen... | reverse complement strand
ATAGAGGAAATACACGGGGGAAAATAAGTTGGTATGGTCAACCTTTATTAAGATACCGCTTTCATTGCTCGTCAATAGAAGAAGGCTACTCAACACAAACGGATAAACTAGACTTCGTAAATGCCGAAGATAGAGTTTACTTTGAAAAAAGAGTAGTCAAAAAAATTAAGGTCAAGTAAGAGGTGTTGCCATGACATTTTGGGTTACTGATGAATACACATATCAAAAATATTTCTTCCCAGTAGGAAAAGAAGAACAAGTTGAAAGAAACTTAAAAGAACAAGGCTGGGAAATAATGGAAGGAATAGGTGTTACTAACAACCCTAATTTACTATATTACACAATTAGAAAGAGAAACAAAAAATGAGCAAATAGCGTCTATTGGGGGTGGGCTTCGGCTCACCCCTTCTTTTTTTTATGCCTTTTTTCTAGCCTAACAGCCACGCACAGCCACGAAAGGTATCGGCTAGTGTATTTTATCAAGGCAAAAGAAAACGAGCGTCTATGCGCTCGTTTAGTTATCAAACCTTTTAGAGATTATCTCGTCCCGTATTTGAATAATGTTGTCTATGTTCCATGCAACAAAGTCACAAACATTTTCTTCGCTAAAGTCCTCAACATGTAACTTACCAGCCACAGCAAGAAACGCGTGTGTGAGTTCATGAGCAAGAACTATCTCGGCTTCACCTCTATCCAAACAATTTTGAATATCGATTGCCCTTTTGAGCGTCCAACATGTTCCGTAATTATCTTCTTGCATTAACTCTTTTGGCATGAAGCGGATAGACCACTTGCGATTGCCTATGTTTGCATAAAAAATATATTTCTTTTTTACAGCCATTCTACTTTTCAAGTCCTTTTTCTAACATAACTAACTTGAACATTTCGTCCTCTTTAACCTTTGGAAACATCGCCACTTCTTCTTCGGTTAAAATCTTTTTCATATCTACTTCACCAAGAACATATAATGCTTTTGTTATTATGGTTTGAGCAATAACCAATTCTTTTGCAATACTCATTCTTCTTCACCTAGAACGAAACAATATGATTGAGGTGCGCGGGTAATTGGCTGACAAAACACACCTTTTTTAGTGTTCCAAAAGTCGCAAAGATTTTTTGGTGTATCAAAGACTTGTAACTTGGTGATGTGCATAGCATAGAACTTCTTGTCACCGACATAGGCATGTAGTTCTTCAAGGGTCATGCCGACATGTTTCATAATTGTTTCAGCAAACTCACTATCTTCCCATGTGCGTGGGTCTTGAATATCAAACACATAGATGTCGTCACAGTAGTAGCGAGCCACCACTTTACCGTTGAGAATGTCACAACTAGCACACAAATCTTCTTCGTCACATTCTCTTTCAAGTTTATAGCGTTGTTCACAGTCCAATAATTCTAGCAATCTACCACCTTTTAAGGTGCAATAAACATTCACCCAGCCCCTAAAGTTAGGGTCAACTTTTCTACGAACTTCCCAGTCTTTTTCAAAGTTCATAATCTTGCAAGACCATTTCGGTCTATCACTAATTAGCATTTCTTTTTTCATAGTTCCCAATCTAACACCCCTTCAATATCTTTAATGCTATTCACCACTACGTTATCAATTTTATATGCGCCATTATCTAGGGCATAAAACGTGTGGACTTTACCTTTTATCCAAAAGTTTATGAATGTTGTATAGTCAACACAGTCGCACCAGTTCCTACCTTGCTCGTAAGGTATGTGGTTGTGCAAACACCAGTTCACAAACTCGACTATCATTTTTCTTGGTTAATCATGTTGACCGCAAAATAAGTGTCAAAGTCAACTTCGATTTTCTTTTTGTTCTTATCGATTAAAAAATAACTTGTTTTGCATTTCTTTTTGTTTAAGACCTTGCCAGTTTTCCAACCGAATAATTTGACCATGCTTCGTAAACCGTTCTTGAAGTCCAAGAGATTTGATATTTCAGCACGAGCGCGGTCTAACTCAACCTTCAAACTCTTGTTTTCTTCGTGTTGTTTATCAAGGTCGTGTTCGATATAGTCACATCTACGATTTGCACCAGTGAGTTCACCAATTAACTCACTGTTACTATCTTCAAGTTCTTTAATTCTAAATACGATGTATTGTTCAGCGGTGGTCACATCGTGTCTTGCAACTCTTTTGAGTTCTTCTTCTTTAATTTTAATATCGTCAAACATTTTAATTTCCTCCTATTGGTCGCTAACGATTTCATGTTTTTCGCGGTATCTTCTTTCAATTTCTTCGTCACTTAATTCTTCGTCGGTGGCTTTGATAGTCACTTCGTCTTTATAGCCATGATTGTTCTTGGCATTGAAGATAGCAATTAGTGGCGGTATTGTTCCCTCTTTCATAGAGATTTCGTCATACACTTCTAGTAAAGAGTAATAATTGGCAACAATATCTCGATTAGGATATTTACCACCACCGTTCACCCACTCTAATAGTTGTGTTCTAGTAATGCCTAATACCATAGCGATACCACTTGCTGTTGGCATGACATTATCTTTGGTGCATAGGTTGAAGTATTGAGTTAGTGTTCCGTCAATCTCATTACGACTTTGAATGTTCGGTCTAGTAATCTTTTGCAAGTTGGCTAGGTGCATGAGGTTGTTTTGGTTAGCCATTTTCTTTTTGTTTTCTTCGACTAACGCTTTGGTCATAGCCTTTTCTTCAATCTTGCTTAATTGAGTATCTTTCCCCGATTTGCTCGTCATAATATTCCTCCTTCTTGATGTATTCGATTTTGTATTTGTTGATTTTGCGTATGTATTCACCAGCAATAGCCCGCTTAATAGTGGCACTATCTACGCCTAACGCTAATGCGCATTGATATACGCTCTCGTATTCAGTGACTTCGGTCACATATTTATATGTGCGTGTCACTCTTACTGGTCTTTTTGCTAGATATATCCCTCGTCTATTACACTCTTTTCGTATGGTCTTGATAGATACGCCATACTTTTGAGCGACTTCTTCTATTGAAACCTCACCCTTGACGATGTTGAGCAAGTCTTGATAGTCATACCTAGATAATCTCATAGTCTTTAGAACGGAAGGTCGTCGTCGGCTTCACCAACTGGCACATCTTCTTCGATTTGCGACATGTCGTTATCCATGAACGCTTCTTCGTCTTGTATATTATTTGTTGCCACTACCTTGTCAACAAATACAGTGACCTCGTTGTATCGCTTTTCGTTTTGCCAACTACTATGCAAGCGACCTCTTAATTCGATAGTCACACCAGCGTTGATTTTATCCAGTGCTATGGCTTCATTACCGAAGGCGAGAAAGTCTATCCAGTCGTTGCCCTTGTTGTTATCACTAGGCACAACGAGAGTGTTCTTGTAATAATCTTTACCGTTCTTTGTCTTTTTGAGTTCGCTCTTTTTCTTAAAGTAGCCAGTTATAATTACGTTATTCATTAGAAGTTCAGTTCCCCTTTCACTTCGTTAATCTTGTTTGTTAGTTCAAACTTTCTTTCTCGTGATAGTGTTTCACTACGTTTTCGCTCTAGGTCAGCAATCTTTTTTTTCACTCGTTTTTCTAGTTCTTCGTGGCAATGGTCGAGTGAGCCGTATTCCTCTTGGCAAGTCTTTATCAAACCCTCTAGGACGAATACACCATTGACTTGTTCACCAGTGATTATTGCTGGTGTTTGACTTTTGAAGTATTTAGTTAAGTAAGCGATTGTGCTTTTATATCCACGCTTCCAAGATGTCTTAAAGAAATTAACATTAGCGATTACGATGTCGTATCCTAGTTCGATACAACCTTTGTCATTAGCAAATAGAGTATGCACATTGCGTAAGCAATCGTTATAACGACAGCACTCACTACAATCTTTCACGGCTCTATTCTTCATGCACTCTTTATCGTTAATCATACTTTGTATTTTTCCTCTAGGTATTCAAGCCTTCTTACTTGCTGTTTAGTAAGACCATGACCGTTCTTTTGCCATTGACGATAGCGAAGTATCATAGCCTTTTCTTTCTCGGCTGTGGCTTCGGCTTGTGCTTGCTTCTTGGTTTCTTCTCTTAATCGCTTAATTTCTTCACGCTGTTTGCGGATAAGTTTTTGTGACTTCTTCTTGTCACCGATACGCCATTCTTTCCACTCCTTGTCCTCACGGATAATGATTTGAATGTATAGACCTTTTTCCACAAACACTTTGTCAAAGATTTGTTTTAGCAACACGAAGCGTCCACCGTCATTAGTAATGAAGTATGGACTACCCTTGACATCTACCACCATTCTTCGACCAGTAGTTAAGTCTTGATAGATAAAGTCAGCGTTATAAGTTACTTCGGGAATGATGTCCCCATTTGCGTTCACATATTTGTCTTGTAGTTTGAGTTGATAATGGTGACCGAGATTAGTAATCTCACCACGATTTTGTTTTTCTAATAGATAGTCGTAGTAGTCGGCTTCGGTATCACTATCAAATTGAATTATGCTTTCACTGGGGTTAAGGAAGTTATCAAGGCAATATTCTTCCGCTTTGTTTCTTCCGTCGCGTTCACCTTTGGTGTTGTAGAAACGCCTACCATGAACGTAATAAACGACCTTACCAGTTGGGTGAATGATACTCATATCTTGTCCTCCAAATATCTAATTAGTTCAAACTTTGAGTTGATGTGTAAGTTGAAGTCAGCCATGTGACCATTGTCGTCTTTGATTAAGACGAAGAAGCGACATGAGTTCAGCATATAGACTTCGATGTTATTGAAGCGTATTAGCCATTTCCAGCGACATTTCTTGTAGGGCTGGTGTAATTCCTCAAAGTAGATTTTTTTGTTGACTAGAAACGCTTTTAGATAATCAATACTCATTCTTTCAGCCTACCGCTATGCTTTTCTACCCATAGCCAAGCGTCTTGCTTTGCGCTTTTCGGCTTTCTTTGATGTGCGTGGTTTTTGTTCAATATAACGGACAGCGATTGCACCACTTGGTAGCACAACACAGTTGCCGTCAGTAGCAACTTGCTTACCATATTTGTTGTGGTTGCACTTGCGGTCATTTCTACCAACATAAGTGCCGACGCTTGTTTTTGACTTTCCAGCAAGCCAATTCTTCAAACTTTCTAATAGTGTCATTTTGTTATTCCTCCATTTTACTAGCGATTAAGGCACACACGAGTGCAATGACAATGAACAATGCACCGATTGCGACTGGTAACCAAAGTGGAAACCAAACCCAAAACCAGTTCACGTTCCATGCACCAGTGAGTTTTAAGATTAAGAACACAATGAATGTAATCAAACCGATTGTGCCACCACTTAATGAGATTGTTGTTGCTCTATTATTATTGTTTTGCATAAGTTATACCTCGCTTCTTATATGCTCTAGTCAAAACCTTCCATTAGGGAAACACTAGATTGGGTGGAGGGGGATATAAAGGATAGGAATAATGGCATAAATTACACCCACCACCGTTTTTTCTTGTAGTTAGTTAGTTTCAAATACCGACTTAACAAAGGCTTCGTATTCTTTCATGTCGCCTTCTTCGTCAGCGTCAAACAAGTTGACTGTGCCGTCCGCTTTACCTTTGCGTAAGAGGTTGCCACATCTTTTCAAACTTGTCATTGCTTTGTCCCAGTATGCTTTCTTAACGAACATTGCTAATTCTTTGAAATTGTGTGGGACAACATACACATAGTCACCATAGATAATCGGCTTCTTGCCTTGCTCTTGGTTAATGCGATTGATGTCTTGCCATACCATAGAACAATGGTCATGGACTTTTGGGTTATCATTCCACCTATAACCGTCCTTGCGTTCTTCGGGGTCATAAGGGTAGTTCTCGTAGATTTCTCTTTGAGTAGTGATGTATCCTTGCTCACTATTTCTAACGATTAAGTCATAGGTCGCTTGTTCTCTATCGGTCATTTTCTTCTCTCGCTTTCATGATTTGCTTATAGGTTGCTTGCATTTCTTCTTCACTATCACATTTGAGAATTGTCATGATTTCGTCCCATTTCAGTTCTTCGTCTTTGTTTGACATATCCTCTAGTTCTTTCATAGTGCTGTCCCACTTGGCATTGAGTTCTTTAGCCTCTTTGTCAATGGCTTCCCAATCAATGTTTAATGCTTGCACCGATTTAGATTTCTTGAACACCGCGATAAACTCGGTAGTAGAAGGCTTCTCGATTTTCTTTAAGATGTAGTCAATACTTCCCTTTATCCATTCGCTTATCTTTTCTTCGGTCTTGTCTTTATTAAGAGTTCTACCTAGTTTCTTGCATATTGCTTGAAGCATTAGGTCTATATACATGGTGTCAGTAGTTTTAACTATGATGTTTCTTTCCCTCATAGCATTGAAGATTGGTGTAGTAGCGGGAATATAAACTATTCGATTGAATACACCCTTTTCTAACTCTTTAGGAAACACCACCTTTAGCCATGCACTTGGGTTACTCTTGAACGCTACATTCTTTTCTTTCAACCATTCCTCAAACCTACTCTCGTCAAAGTCTTGGTTGTCTTTTATTAGCGTGTGTATCCATGTGATTACACTTTCATTCAAGTTATAGTCTTTAAAATTGAACATATCTTTGACTTGTTGCTAGAAGGGGCTAGTATGTTAGATATATCTTTGCCTTTTGTTGCTAGAAATATAAATAATCTTTCTAGTGTAGGTAGTAGTAGAGTATTCTTCACTATTACTAACCCCTTAAACAACAACTATTCCCCCTTCTTTTCCTCTACCTTATCTTCACCAGTATCAATAACAAGGTTATTGCTTGGCTTTTGGTCAAGGGCTTTTGGCTTGTCGTCGTTATCGACATACTCTTTAACGGATAAGTCATTGTTGAGAATGGCTTGGTCAGCGATTACGGCTTTTTGTAACTCGACACTTAATGGTGCGTATTTGTTTAAGAGTTGCTTCATGACTGTCTTTTCCGCCATAGCGTCGAACATGTTAGACCAGTTATCAAACTCGCCACCTTTGTTCTTTCCACTATGCGCTTGTGAGTATCTTGTGCCATGTGCTTCGCATTGTTCTCTAGTCCAGTAGAGAGTTTTAACAAAGCCATTAAGTAACTCAAAGTATGCGTAGTAGCCCACGATTGGTTTGTCGTCATACTTGTGGTCGAACTTGAATAAGTCCTCACCGAAGTTGTCTTGCCCGATGTATTCACCCTCGTGAACATCACGGACACCCAAGCGTTTGAATTGACCGCTTCTTTGTGCGAGTTGCACTAGACCTTTCCAACCGATTTGGAATTGTGCTTTGTCACCATAAGGAATGACATAAGCGAAGCCTAATGTTTGGGCAAGAGGTAGTTTAAGACTTTGTGCTAATAAGCCAGCGGTTAAGATTGAGCCAGCGTCACATTGTTGTAACTTATAGTTGCCACTAACAACTGTTGAGATGTCAGCGATGAATTGTTTAGCGGTGTCTTTATCACCGAGAGTATCGTTAATGAGTTTCAACCATTTTGGTTGTTGAATTGCTACACTGAATTGTGCCATTATTCATTACCTTCTTTCTTTTCGCCAGCCTCTTTGACTTCGCAACCGAACTTTAAGGCAAACTCTTTCACCTTTTCGATTGCTTTCTTATCAAGTGAGGACACTGTAATTTTGTAGGTTGTGTCTTTAGTCACGCCCTTGTATTCGTCGAGCATGGCTGTTAATTGACCAGCCACTTGCGCACCGAGTTTTTCAATTTCTTTGCATTGAGGTGAGAATAAACTTAACGCCACCGCTGTCATTTGCTTACGAGCGTCAGCCACTTCTTTGACCGCTTTGTTGAGTTCAGTTCTCGCGTCTTTAATACGCTTGTAGTCAGCGTCGTTTTGAATGACAACATTAGTAAGTTCTTGGTATTTAGCGATGTTTCTTTTAGCCACATCGACAAGGCTTTCTTTTACGATTTCGTAAGTATGTGTTTCTTCGTTCCAAACAAAGTTATTGTTCATTGTTTTCTTCCTCCATAAGTGATAGTCCGCTTACTGTTGGTGGGATATGTGGTAACACATTGTGTTCCCAAAAGTTTGTGATAGCGGTTTCAAGGTCAGCGAGTTGTTGCTCATAGTCCTTGCGTTCAATTTTGAGATACATGATTGTTTCCTTATATGGCTCATTGGCTTCAAAGTTCATGTAGCGTAACTTGGCTACGAACAACACGCCTTGATAGTCATTAAGAACATTCAAGTAATGTAAGCATTGAATGAGATAGTTAGTCGGTATCTCTTTGTTTTCCCATTTGGCTCTATCTTCACTGTCACCCATGTCATGAGTTTTGATTTCGATTATCCACTTTTCCTTTGGGTCAGTGAGAGAAGTCATTGTTCCGTCAAGGGTCGCGGTTAAGTATGGTTTATCTTTTCTTCTATACATCTCGAAACCCTTTGGGTTTTTCACCTTATACTTATGTGAGAAGTTTGCCTTGATGTTGTTTCTAATCAAAGGCTCTAATGTTCTACCGTAGTCAACTCTATCGCCCGTTGCTTCTTGTTTCTCGTCGTTAGGGTTAGTGATTGCACAGTAGATGTCTAACTTTGTTTTGTAAGGACTTAAACCGACAATCGCACTGGCACTTGTTCCGCCTATGCCACGATTAGTAAGCCATGCGTTCTTGTCCTTACCATAGTTTTCTCTTGTGTAATTCTTCATTGTTTTCGATAATTCCTTTAATGTAGATTTCTTCCTCGATTGAGGTCTTGAAGTAGTTAAGGACACTATTCCTAGTAACTACGCTCGGCTCGTTTGGAATTGAGCCATTAAACCTTTGCTTGCACCTAGCCATGATTTGATATGCTTTGCTTTTCTTACAGCCCACATACGCCATGACATCAGTGACCGACCACATAGGTTTAAGTAACAAGTCTTGGGTTGTTGTCATAGTAGTCAAGTAATGCGTCAAGTAACTTGTTAGCACCCAAGAGGTCGTCAATCGTGCATTTGAACATTATTGACATGACATAGAAGTCATAGACTTTGATTTCTCGTTTGCCGTTCAACATCTTTGAAATAGTTGTTGGTTTGACTTGTAAGAAATTGGCAAGGTCTTTTTGCTTAATGTTGTTAAAGCGCATGATTTTAGTAATTCTTTCAATGACGGTCATACCTATTCCTCCTTTCTTTTAGTTATCAGTTTGACAACTCGTAAGTATAAAAAAAGTCTTTCACTTGTTTCTCGGTCAAGTTAAAAGTTTGTGTGATTTTTTTAATCACTTCTTCTTTCATAAAAGAGCCGTGACGAATTGCATAGTCTAATCTTTGATTACTGAAACCAGTTAAAATAGATAACCTACGCAAGTTTCTAATGTCGGCTCTACCTTGATACCACTTGATAAACTTATTATAGTTGCATTTTCTAGTTGTCATTTTTGATAACCTCACATACATATTAAACTACTTGGTTAATTGTGTCAAATATTTTTGATAACTTTTTGTGGCTTTTTTGATAACTTATGATATTCTATTTCATAGAGGTCTTAAAAAAATGAATACATTTGGTAAACGGCTACAACTAGCATTAGAGTTTAGAGGGAAGCGTCCAATCGATTTAGCAAGTGCGACTGGCATACCCAAAGGAAACATCTCAAAGTTTATAAGCGGACAACGACCCATGCCTAAACTTCCAACGATACAAAAGATAGCGGACTATTTAGATGTCTTACCAACATACCTTATGGGGTTAGACGATAACATGTGTGTATATACGACTAAACAATTAGTAGCACTTAACGAAAAAGAAAACGAAGAACTAATACTAAAGAAGCAACTCATTAGTGAAATACAATCGATATGCTCGTATGAAGAAATTGATAATCTTAAAATCATTTTGAATGTGGTCAAGACTTTGGCGAGGCACAATAAATGAACAAGGGAATATATAAAGACAACAAGGGTCGCTGGTATATCCACACCACTATCAAGGGTAAAACTTGCACTATAAGAGGATACGCCACTAAAAGAGAGGCGGAAGAAAACTACACCTTTGCCGTAGAAAAATGGAAGCGAGAACATAATGTTTTTGATGTGGCTGATACATACGAGTGCGTGCTAGAAGATTATTATATCTATCGTAGTAAGTTAGTTAGACAAGAGAGTTTAAGAAAAGACAAGACACAACTCAACGGATATTTTCATACGCTGTTTGCTGGTGATGTAATTAAGAACATCTTTGTTAAGAAACGATTAGAGATTATTTATTCTAACATTGTCAGCAACGATAACTTTAGCAATGAGAAGAAATCTCGCCTTGTCATTGTGTTCAAAGAGTTCGCCAAGTATTGTCACATGGTTAGACTAATCAGTGAAGATATTTATAAAGACTTTTTAATGGTGTTCTTACCTATCAAAGTTAGTAGGCAACCAAACAAAAGCAAGAGATATATCCCGCAATCACACATAAACGCCATTCTAAACGAGATTAACAAAGTTAATGATAATTTATTCTACCTTGCTTTTTCCGTTGCTTATTCAAGCGGTTTGAGAATTAGCGAACTACTTGGTTTATATGGTGAAGATATTGACCTAGAGAACAAGAAGATAAAAGTCCAAAGGCAATTACTCACTAACGGCACTATCACCACTACATTAAAGACATCTAATAGTTATAGAGAGATACCAATTAGTCAAATCGTTTATAATCGACTAAAAAGTTTAGTTTTAAGTGGCAATCGACTATTCAATTATTCACATACCACATTCAAACGGAAACTTGCCTACTATGAGAAGCAAGCGGGTGTTCCTAATTATTCAGCACATGAGTTGCGCCATACCTTTTGCACAAACCTTGCTAGTAAAGTAACTAATATAAGTGAAGTAACTTATTGTGCGAAGGTTAGCGGTCACACTGTATCAATGTTCTTGAATACTTATTGCCGTAGTTTAGATAAGGAACTTGAAGGGAAGTTCTTTAACTGATATAATAATTTTAGATTGGTGGATATATACCACTACGGTCACATTTGCGGACTGGGGCTATCCCACTCGGTGTGACTTTTTTTATGCCAATGCTCAAACAATGCTCAAAGCAATGCTCACGAGGTAATAAAAAACCCTATATATTTTATATATAGGGGTTTTAATTAAATGGTCGGGACGACAGGGACACTGCCATTTGACATATTATTTATAATAATAAATAGTTTTTGTAGTGTTTCTAATTGTTTTTGCCTAATACTTTAGTATTAAACATTCCTCCAGTTTCCATTTTGAGCATTGTGAGCATTTTTTATTAGAGGGGTTTGAAGTTATCTCACCCCTCGTAATTATTGTGCTTTCTCGTAGGCAAGTAATACACCTTTGAGCGAGTTTTTGAAGGCTGTGACATCGGTGTAAGCATTATCTCTAATGTAAACACGTTCTAATAAAGAACTAATATGTTGTAAAGCGACACCGAAACACTTATCAGTAGCACCACTATATAAATCACTACCATTTGCATTTGCGCACCTCTTATACTTTGTAGTAATCGTATTCATTGTGTTGCTCATAGCATTGTTAGGCAAACTTGCATAGAATACATAACCACTATCAACTTGTGAGTATTCCCAATTTAATGTTCCTAAATCAACTACTTCTACGTTATCAAAACTGATTGACCCTTTTATAGCAACTATGTTTTTAAGTGTTCCACCTAACGCTTCTTTGAGTTGAGCGTCAACGCTATCTCTAACGGCTTCACTTTCTTCGAGGTTAGTATCGAGGACGATACGTTCCATATCCCCGTCACAGTGTTTGATTAAGGTATCTAATGAAGCCTTGTAATCAACTGGGTAGAAGGTGTCACAGCCTTGTGAAACACCATTGAACGCTTCAACAACATCATCGTCACCACGCTTCCATTGCATTGAGCCAAAGTCGTCAATGTCAAGGGTTTCATTAAATGATGTGCCTTGTTCTTCTTTGTATTCAGCGAGTTCATAGAATAGATAGACACCTTGCATTGCTTGTTTGAATTGTTCGGCTGTCATGCTATCACAAGCACTATCTCTAATAACTATAAATCCTTGCAAAGAAACACAAATTGATTTGTCAGTTCCGTCACCACCAAGCCATTGTGTTCCACCAGCAATATTCGCATACTTTGCGTTTATAATATTTGCTTTTGTCACATTATCTTGTGCTGGTTTAACTTTAAGATTGCCTAGTGTAGTTGTATCCCAACAATACCACAACACTTGACCAGCGTTGCCAGTAGAAGTATTCCAAGTTAATAACCCAAGATTTACAACACCAACTCGTCTTGTGATAACACCATTAGGTGCTTTGCTATCACACACATTGCCAGCACTTCTTAAAACTTCCGTGCCAGTATCAACGAGTGTTAAGACTTTGTATGGATAGTATTGGTCGTAACCGCTTTCACCTTCGTAGTAACGGGAAATGGTGATGTTATTGTTATATGTTAACCCATACTCGCTGTTCATTCTAAATCTTAAATAGCAACAATTTGCTGGGGTAGTAAATGGGTTTCTAGTATTATTTGAAACGCTTATTTCACTAATGAAATTATCATTAGCGTCATAGAAGAATAACACGCCATTTTTAATAGAGCCAGTAGCAACATTCCAATAATATTGAGTGTTTGGTGAAACTTTAATTGGGCTTGTTGCCTTGCTTCTTAAACAATTATCGCTTATTGGTTGACCTTCACTATTGTATGTGCCTTGTTCCGCTTCTTCGTCCCACACATTTCTACCAATACATTCCAAATATTGTGCATTACTTGGAACGAGTGTGCCAGCGTTATATGCTAGGCTACCACGATAGTAGTTGAAGAACGCTTCGGGGTGATTGAGTAAGTATGTTGGGATACGGTCATTAGAGCCAAACCATAAGGTGAGGTCGATAACAAAGACATTTTTTACTTGGTATGTGCAAGGTGCTGTTGTAAACACATATATATAACCTTTTGAACTATTTACTGTTCTTTCAGTTAGTATAGTAAAAGTTTGCCAATTAGTGCTTAAATCACCTACTCTTACTAATGTAGAGCCACTACCACTTCCCATTCTTAATTCACAAGTTGTGCCGTCATTTTTTGCATTTATTAAATACAAGTATTTATGCCCTAATTCATAAGAAATTGAGTTTCTTGAATATACACCATTGTTTGCAATAGTAGAAACAATGTTTGCAACGCCACTACTATAAGTTGCAGTAACACCACTTTCACTCAACCAGTTGTCGCTATTTAACTCTTGCGCATATTGATTAACAACCACAGCATTACCGTTCTTATTTCTTAATTCAGCATAAGAGCCAGTGTCAACAATACTTTCACCATTACCACAGCCAGTGCCTTGATTAACGAATGGAATGTTTTGAGGTGTTCCGCTTTCGTCGTCATAAGGTGTGAGGTTTTCAGCGACTTGTGATTTGCCAGCAACCTTTGTGCCTTTTTCAAAGTTCTCAACTTCTTGGTCAAGTTCTTCTTTAACCACGATGTTTTGTGGGTTGCCACCAGCCTTGACAAAAGTTCCGTCCAAGAACTCTTTAAGACTGATTGTGTATTTAATGAAGTATGGTTGCTCGACTTGTGGCACTTGTTGTGGGTCAGTAACGAACTCTAATGTGCCGTAGTTATCTACCATTACATTGGTGTCCCAACCTTCGTTTTCAGTGAGTTCGGTTTCGGTGGCTAAAACATAGATAAGAACATCATTATCACCAAATTGATTTTTGAATGTAGTTGCGTCGGTATAAGAACTATCACATACATAAATATATGCAAGACCAGTTCCTACACCAAGTGAATAATGATATGAAAGTGCTTTATCTTCATTTTTATATGAACTATCACTAGCGGTGCAAATAAGAGTAGATAAAGCATATTTGCTACAACTAACTACTACATTAGATGTTACGGCTTGTTGAACTTTAATCATTAAATCGTTAAGACTAGATGTATAAAATAATTTTGAGCCACTATCATATAGCCAAGTTAAATCTTTTAATTTAGCAATACCAATTCTTCTCTTGCCACCACCACTTGCATAAGCGATGTCTTTGATGTCACCAATGCTTCTTAATTCGATGTTTGGTAATGTGACTTCTTGGGCTGAATAAGAATAATACTTGTCATAGCCTTCACCGTCCTCAAAGTAAACACTGATTGTGATGTCGTGGTTGTAAGTAGTTACATTGTCGTAGGTGTTTGTATGGAAAACCATATAACTCGCACCCGCTGGTGTAGTAAATGTTTCATTATTTGCATACCCAGCATATAACCGATTGCCGTTAACATCAAATACTTGCACATATAAGCCGTTAGCGTTGCCATTTTTAACATAGTATTCTTGGCTTTCGATTACTGGGATATGATTTGCACATCTAATGCAACTACCAGCCTCGCTCTTGTGACCGCTTGTGTCCCAATAGCCAACTTCCCATTCCTCGTCCCATTGTTGACGACCACGAGAGATTAACTTACTCACTTTGGCTGATAAGATTTCACCAGCGTTGTAAGCGTAGTAATCGAGTGGATAGTCGGCTTTGAATTGTTCGACACTTGTTGGCTCATTACCAGCACCATAGATTGCGGTAAGGTCAATCATTTGTGGCTTAAATGTTAAATCAACAGCACCAGCACCATTTTGGATAATAATTTGGTAAATAATTTTCTTATTTGAATTAACTGTTGCAATACCACCACTACCAATATCACTATCGGCATTAGTTCCACACCAACCTTCTTTTGCGAAATAAGTAGAAAGACTACCACCAGCGGGACAACCTGTAATTAAAATCTTATGACCTTCGGGATAATCAATAGCAAGACCGATATTAAAATAAGAAACTTGCCCTTGCTCACAAGTGCCTACCGCCCTAATAGTATGTGTTGTAGTATTTGTAGTATAGGTAATACCATATCTTGTTGCACCACCAGCATTATCTACATCGGCAAGTTGATTAAACTTCTTGGACTTACCTTCCATATACTCGAAGTTCTCAATGCCAGTTTTGACTTCGGCTTCACCACCAGTGATACCCATTGTGATTGGTGGGCAAGATAATTCGGGGTCGTCGATTTGTCTATCAGTTGCAAGGTCGTCAGCAAGACCGCTTCTTAATTGAGGACAATAATCGTTTCTCTTGGCGTAGGTTTCATTGATGATGTTTCCTTCACCGTCACGAATAGCACTCTCAACTTGGATAGGTCTATTGCTATGCCCTTTGTCACTCACATAAGAGTAAATGACATCACCAACATAGACTTCGGTGATTGTTAATAAATCACTTGAATATTTGTAGAGTTGTTGCCAGCCATTAGACCAAGCATAGAGATAGCCATTGTCTAACACGACATATAAGTTGCCGTCATTTTGTGCTGGTAAATTGCTTGTAGATTGAACGACTTTTGGTGTTGCTGAAACATTGACTACTTCCGCAACTGGATAAGTTGAGCCGTTCTTTGTGATAGAAATAACAAAGCCACCAGTGACATTGATGTCGCTGTAATTAACTTTTGTATTTCCTAATGTAATGATATTACCTTCCGCTGTGGTCACTCTTAAAGCAAGAGCGTCGAAGTCGGTTTGTGAAACAAGACCACTAATTAAGCCCGCAACTGGGATAGTGATTGTAGAGCCGTTTTGAAGCGTTAAGATAATGCTTTGTGTTTGAGCGTCGTAACTACCGCTAACAACCATGCTTTCGAGTGGCAAGTCAACTTGTTGTGAAGCAAGGACATTACCTTTTGCGTCCTTTAATGTCGCTGTCAAAACATAGGTTTGTTGGTCAACACTTAATTCGATTGTCTTACCGAACTTGTCAACATATTGTTTGGCGGTTGCGTCGTCGTCAGCCACTGGTGTAGTTGGAACGGATAATTGACCGCTTGTCATTTTTCTACGAGCGATGTTACCGTCTTTACCTTCAACATTATCGACTGGCATTGTGGCTTGTTCGCCATTAGCATTAGTGCCATAGACTTTATTGGTTTGATTGGTCACGAGAATACTTTGTAACTTTTCTTCTAATGCGTCAGTAAAGTCATTGGTAGATAAACCCTTGCCTTCAATTTTGTCAACCTTGTTGCTGGTTGGAATTGTGGCTTGAAGTTGTGATACCGCTTCGCCTTCTTCATTGAATAATGTAATAGTGAGAACATCATTAGTGTAGTCGAGGTCGAAGTCGCTAACACTACCGACTTTCAATTCGTCGATTTGTCTTTGTAATTCTTTTAAGATTTGTGGATAGAGGTGTTTAGCACCTTCACTTGTGTCAATAGTGTCGCCTAGTGTGATACTAACAATGTTTGTTTGCGCAACTTTGCTATCTTCTTCGTTGCCTTCTCTAAACTCTAATTGAATGTAAATCTTCTTGCATTGTGTTGAGATAGCACCCATAGTCCATTTGACTAATAATGCGCCTTCTTCAACGCTGATGTTTTCACTATCAATTAAAATCTCGTCAACGTAAGACTTATCTTCACTCTCGACTTTTAGATAGACGAGGTAGTCTTTGTATTGAACGAAGTGAGAATAGATATGCACGATGTCAACATCGTTATTGTTCACTACTGAAAAGCCGTATTGACTAACTTTTTTGTTTCTAAAATCAATAATAAACATTTCGTTTGTTCCTTTCTATTCTTCTTGTTTTTTCTTTGATGAAGCCTTTTTGTGTGCTTCTTCTTTTTTTGCTTGTTCGCCTTCTACTTTGATACCTTCATTATCTTCGGGTAACATAGGCATTTTTCCAAAACCCATAAGCGTTCCTCCTTATTTGCTGTTGATTTGTTTGGATAAGTCTATGATGTGTTCAATAAACTTTTTAACATTCAATACAAGTTCAACAATCTTGTATTTTTGTTTAACTGCATTAAGCACATAGGTGAGTTTCTCAACACTACCTTGCATTGCTTCGGCTTCAATCATTTTTTCTTCGATAAACTTTTTCATATCGCCACGAATGATTGCGACCACAATGCTGATGATACCGCTTAACACCGCAATGCCTAGAAGAACTAGGACAATAATAGTTTCGATATTCATAATGCTTATTTGCTGGACTTCTCTTTTTCAAGAGCGACAATTCTCACTTCATGTTTAGTCAACCATTTTTCGTGGCTGTCAACACGGGTGTTAAGATTATTTGTATTCTTCTCTATGTTCACTAACATAGTTTCCATGCGCACTAGCCTTGCTTCGGCTTCTTTTTCTTCTTTGGTTTCTTCCTTATTTTGCTTCTTGCGATTTCCTAAAAAGGTCATGATACCAATGAAAGCACCAACAACAGCCAATACGGTTGGTAAAGAAATGCTTAAACTTGAAACGTCCATTGACTTGCCTCCTTTCCCTAAAAAATAAAAAAGGTATCTCTCGACACCCTTTTGTGTTCGTAAAAACTTTTATCTACCTTTAAGATACCACGCCTAACCATTCAATGCAAAGATTATATTTTGCATTGGTTATGCCTTTATCATGTGTAGATTGAATTACTTTGAGTTGTGCTTCGGTCAAGTCATAACTCTTGTTCTTGAAAAGATAGTAAGCGGTAATGATGTGATACCACTTCTTGCTTTCAAGTGGAAGCCATGATACATAGCGTCTTAATAGTTCTTTGTATTCTTCTTCGTGGTCAAAGATATTAAACTCGTCAAGGTGCAAATCTTCGCCCTCAATGAGTTTCATGAAGTGGTAGATATAGCAACCAAGAAAAACTTTTGGTGTTCTTTCCAAACAATCGAAGTGAACATCTTTATCACTATCATGCTTATATTTAATCAACGCTTCTCTACGTTCTTCTTTGGTTTCATAATAATAAACAACATCTTTATCATTGCTATTTGGAAGAAACAACGACGAGCCAGTAGTATAAATTGCTTTTAGCATTACGCATTTGCCTCCAAGATAATTGTGTTGTCGCTCATATCACCATAGCCGTTTGCCAAAAAATGACAAGTGACATCATCGCGTAATGCTTGGTTGTTGAACTCACTAACACTTTCGTTGAGTTCACTAGCATTGTCGCTATCTAACCATAGATAACCATTTGCTTCCATATCGAAGTCCAAAATACCAGCCGAATACATAATTCTCAACTTAACTGGATAAGGGTTTGGGTTGTCAATTCTAATTTCCCAAGTAGATAAATCTCTCGTCATGAGAGTTGGTGCTTCTAATGGGTCGTCAACGCTATGGACTACACGACCTTTAAGTTTTCCTCTAAAGCCACCATTAAATGTGAGATTAACTTCTTCAACATTGATGATACCAACGCCCTCGATTGCAACTTTGTCTAATGGCTCAATGCGTGGGTCAATACGGCAATCACATTCGTAATAATTTCTACAAGAATAGTAGGCTCTAGTATTTGTTTGCGCCACCGCTAATTGTGCGCTAGAGTTCATTAAAGATTGGCACTTAATGTAATAGTTATTTGTATCGGGAATATCAAATGATAAGTTTTTGTAACCTAAAAACTCAACTGTATATCTACTACCGACCGAAGCGGACAGACCAATGTATTTAGCAACAACAGCAAAACTTAAATGCTGGTCACCTAAAAAAGCAATGCCTAGACTTTTATGTAATTCATAAGAGTTCTTTACATCATAAGTGCTACCGCCTTGTTGCCTACGAGCATTGAAATCAAGAACTGAAACTTGCTCGGCAAAACTCATTGAGATAGTTGGCTTTTCAAACGCGGAGGTAACATCATAGTAGTCACTTCCAACAACCGTTTGTGCGCCACTAGATACCATACCATAATAAGTGATTGTGCTTTTATCTTCTTCGTCTAAAGATTTTTTATAGTCATAGATATTTTTAGTATCTAATATCAAACTAAAACCACTGACTAAATCAACATATTCATTTGCTAATTTTGGTGTGCTTGTAAAGTTAAGGTTTGCTTGTTTAGCACCCTTGCCTAAACCGATAGCACAGTGTTGAACATACTCGGCAATGGAGGCTCGGTTTGGTAATGTTTCAATCAAATCGGGAAAAGAAAAGTTCTCACCAAGAAGGAATAACTCGACAGCATTGTTCTTGCCTACCAAAGCATTATAAGGGCTTTCGCCAGTGATAGTTGCTTTGTTTCTTCTTTCGTCAACCTCACATTTCTTTAGAAAGAAAACATAACCGTTAGTTGTCTTTTCGTTTTCAATCACAAATCTAACTACAAAAAACTTATAACCAGCATTTTGAAGGAAGAAGTTTTTATTGGTTGTGTCGATACTTTCCCAGTCCATGATAGTAAAAGCAATGCTGTCGTTTGGCATGCTTTCGCAAACACCTTTGTTTGTTCTTCGCATAGAAAAACTCTCGATGTTTGTTTTATCAAACGCCTTTGTTAGTGAGGTCGCTTCAAACTTATATATTTCAACATCACAGTCTTTTATGACTGTTTGTTTCATGTAATTATCAAAGTTACCAGTGAGCATGATTATACCTCAATAAACGATAACTTAAAGTTCTCATAATATTCGGGTGCTACACCACCACCAACTTGTGTCATACCAATTTGTTTATTCTTAACGGTATCTACTGACCTATCCGCACCTACATAAAAGTATTTAGTAAGCCATGTGCCAGTATCGGTATCGTAATAGTAGGCATAGAAAAACTTATTATCAGCAAAGAACGAAGCGAGTAACACATAGTTGGCGTTGGAAATTATTTTCCAAGAGAGTTCAATCTTTCTAATGTTGGCTCTAATAAGATTACCAATCATTACGCCTTTTGAGTTTCTTCCTCCGTCAAACACATCGGTAGATGTTGTCTTGTATGTATCACCGATTGGAACTTCAACGCTTCCAGTTCCACCACTTTGGGCTATGGCTTCGGTTGTGCCTAATCTAACTAAAAACTTTCCCATAGTTTATTTCCCCCAGTTGATGTTGCCACCTAATACGACATCAGCACCAAAGTTCTTTTGTCTTTTTGTGACCACTCTAGCAAGTTCGTTGCCGTCGAGATTGATAACTACTTCTTGTGGGTTTCCACCCTCTCTCATTGCACTACGCACGGCTTCGTAAATGCCTTGTGTAATTTGGTCGTTGTTTGCTACGGCTGTTTGACCGTTTGCAAATTGACCAACTAATTCATTATGATTGGCAAAAAACAAACCGTCCTCTGGAAAACCACCAGTGGCAAAACTTCTTATATTAACGCGGGTTTTAGTTCTATCATCAACCCCGATAGTAAACCAACTCTTAATTTCTTCCCAAGCCTTGCTAATAATATTGTTATTTATCCAATCAATAAAACCACAAATCTTTTCTAGCACCCATGCAATGCCCTCAACGATAGGTTTAAGGATAGTTGCAACAGCATGAATAATTGGTTTAAGACCATTAAAGATGTCAGCAATAATTTTGTGTGTTTGCCCAAGCGTTCCGTTGATGATATTTATAACGTGAGCGACTACCTTGACAATATCTTGCAATGCTGGTGAGAGTGCTTCCATGATAGAAGCAACCACATCAAAGATTGCGGTCAAAGCATTAGCAACATTAAGCAAACTATTGTTAGCACTTTCGTAAGTTTCTTCAACAAGAGTAGAAATAAGGTCAGCAATCATACCAATAATCTTACTAATTGGTGTAAGCAATCTCGCGATTGCTGGTAAGAGTTTATCAACTAAATCTCTAAATGCCTTTACAACGGGCGCAAACGCCTCTCTAATCTTCGCAAATGTTTCTTTAAGGGAATTAGCCAACTCGTTTTGCTTTGTGCCTAGATTGACTTGTTCAGTGGTAAAACCGCCAGCGTTGTCGTCTTGGTTAATGATATTAAGTTCGTCGATACCTAACGCTTGGGTTTTCTTGGCTTCTTTATTCCACTCTTTTAATTCATAAGTAGCCTTTGAGAATGTGTCTTGACCGTTGACACTAGCAAAGAACTCGGCAAATGTATTTCCAAGTTCACCGACTAACATCATAACTTTTTCAAGGGCTGGTGTTACGATTTGAATAAGTGGTGCAAGCATAGCACCAATGCTGTTCTTGACAAAAGTAAAAGCACTAGACAATCTTGATAGACTGTCTTGAACACCAGTATCAAACTGGGCTACATTCTTAATGCCTTCGCTTAAAGCCTTATAGATTTCTTGAATTATCTTACGGATAATTCTATATTTCATGATGTTCTTGAATTGGTTGACTAACTTCTTCAAGCCATTCACACTTGCCTTGTTTGCGCTCTTATCTAACTTCTTAACTTCTTTTTCAAGGTTAGATACTTCTTTACTTTCTTTGGCTGTTTCTTTACTAGCATTAGCCATTTCAGTGTTTGTTTCTTCGGTTTGGACTTTAAGGCTACCCATGATTTGTGTAACTCTTTCAGCGGAATAACCCATGCCTTCAAGAACTTTTGACACTTGTTCAAATTGCTCTTTAGAAAAGACATTGTTTTCTTTCTTGATAGCACCAAAAATAGCCTTGATTTGTTCAGCGTTCAAACCAAGATATGAGAACACACTGGTTAATTCTTTAGTGTTTGTTTTGAGGTGACCTAAAATAGCATTGACTTGCTCGGCATTAAGACCCATGCCACGCAACATTTCGGTAACGCTAGATAATTGAGAGCCGTCAAATACTTTAGCCTCTTTTCTAAATGCACTAATGATTGCTTTAACTTGCTCGGCGTTTAGACCTAACTTTGTTAAACTATCACTGAATTGTTCAAGTGGCTCTTTGCCTTCTTTGAACGACATCTTCAAACCTTCGATAACCGCTGGTAATTGTTCTTCAATGGTCGTAAAGTTTGGAATGTAATCTTCGGGCTTTGAGTTATTTGCTGTGCCACCTAAAGCACCAGTAAGTCCACTACCGTTAAGTGACTTTTGAAAAGCCTTATTTTGAAAAGCCTTAAAAGCGTTTACAACATCTTGCAAACCTTTAGAAACATTACTAAAGTCAATCTTTGCAATACCTTGTAAAAGTTTTTTGACTTCAACTATCCTCTTGTCGTCGAGGTTTTTAGCGGTTTCTTCGAGATTACGGAGGTTAGTATAAAGTGCTTTGATAGAAGTATTTGCTTGCTTGCTATCAGCGTTAATCGTAATAGTCAATGTATCGTAACTTGTATTCACTTCTTACTAGCCTCCACTCTCTTAAACATATAGTCAACGAAGCGTTGATACTTCTCTTTTTCTTGGTCAGCAACTTCTTCCGCACTAATAGGAATAGGCTGTTTGAGGTATGGCTTCGCTCTATGCTCTTTGCTGAATGGGTTAATCACTGGCACTAAAGCACCTATCGCTTGATAGATGTAAGCACCTTGCAACCACATTTCATTATTTCTTTTACGCTGTCTTAACTTTTCCGCCTCAATGTAAGAGTTAATTAAGGCTGGGTCATCATACCAGTATTGGTCATAAGTCATACCAATCGATAAGGCGTAAGCAAACAGTTTATCAAGATAATTTAGAATATCTTTTGGGGAAGCGGGTTGTTGGCTTTCTAGTCCTCCTCCACTTCCCATGTCAAGTTTTTTGCGTCTTGTTCTACACTTGAAACAACACCTTGAACTAATGACATTAACTTATTAAAGAACTCGGTTGGGTTTGGTATAGCCATAACCCATTTTTCAATGTCACTATCACTTGGCATATCGTCCTTGTGATGTTCAACAAGACCAGCCTTAATAAGCAAGCCGATAGCCTTTAACGAAGTATCTACATACTCATTAGATGTTTCCTCTAACTTATCAATTTGTTTGAGAAGTTTATCCAAATCAACAAAGTAGTTTTTAACTTCGTCGCGGTTTTTATATTCAATGATGTATTCTTTGTCGTAAAACTTTAATTTAATTCTAGCCATTCCTAGAACACCTCCTTTTAGGTTTTAACTATGCAACTGTTGCGAATGTAATTGCACTCTTTGGTTTAATGACGATTGTCATTTCCATGACATCACCAACACCACCACCGTTTAATCTAACAGCGACTTCGGCTTCGGTCATAGAGAACTTACCATTAGCACCAGTTTCGTCAGTCTTATCGCTACAAAGTAAGATGTCAACAGCCTTATGGGTTGTGCCAATAGCGTTCAATTCTTGGAACTTGGCTTCGTCATAGTTTGCACCAAACTCTAAATCGTCACCATAGTTTTTTAAGCCGTCGATGAACTCATGGTATTCGCTACATAAATCGGTTGTTTCAATTTGGTCGGGGTTACCATGTGGGTCGATGTCGGGGAAACTCTTAATGCAATAAACGGTGTTATCGATTTTGAGTTTAACAAATTGTGTAGATAATGCTTGTTGTGGCATATCGCTTACCTCCTATAAATAACATGGTCTTTAGAAACGATTGCCTCGTATCTTGCAACGATTTGGAACATCGTTTCGTTTGTGTCTTGTAAATTATTTTTGCTTACTCTTACGAAACCGTAAGATGTAAGTAATGTATCCACTACTTGCAATATCTCGGTGGCTTTAGACTTTTTGTTTGGGTCTTTAGCATAGACATTGATTTCGTATTGGACTAACGCATGGTTTTCAACTTCGCAATCACTTGTTAATGTATCGACCATGTTCTCGATTTCTTCCACGCTAACAAACGGATATTTGCTAGGTGCATTTTTATATGTGCTAGATGTTCCAATGCTGGGGTCAAACGTATTGAGAGCATTTTTAACTAGCGTATAGACTGTGTTAGAAATATCAATCATTAGCCTAACCTCCTCATTTTCCCACTTTGCAATAGTTTCTTTATGGCGTTATTTCTTGCTCGCCATAAGGCTCGAACTGGTGGGTGACCATGCGTCCAAATAGCATATAAGCCACTCTTGGGACTTGGCTGTTCCCTTACTAGACTTTCATTAGCCATTCTTGGAACACCAGTTTCGCTTGGTCTTACCCACACTGGGTCTAAACCTTTTGACCTACGGTATCTCGTTAAGTGATAGTAACCTAATCTATCAATGCCTAACGGACGCTGTGCTACTTCGTGACCAGTTTGTCTATCAAAGCCAAATGCTGGTCTATCATTTCCGTCAGCGGTAGGGATATGAGCATTGTCAATACCTACACCAAACTCAATGAATAGCACTTGCCTACCACTACAAGTAATGGTATGGCTTCCTTCACCGTTTTTAGTCCGTATAACCGTGACAACTGGGTCGTCGGTTGATACATCATTCACCGCTTTATTAAAGTTTCTTCTAGCACCGTTTTCGATACGCACGGCTAACTCGTCCACAATATCAGTTTGTATTTTTCTAATCTTGCTTTTGAGCCATGCTTCCGTGAACTTGCTAGTTGACATTGTTTCTTACCTTTTTGACCGCGATAACGACATCATTTAAGACATCGGCAATGCGTTCAACACGATAGTTATATAATGGTGTCCCGTCTTTATATTCAAGTTTCTTGTCGATAAAGAATACTGTGTTCTCGTCAATACCATACTTTTGGAAATCACTCATGGATAAGCACAAAGTTTTGTCATATTGAATATCACTACCGAATACTTCACTTTGGCTTGTCCCTCTTGCGCCACTAACACTAACTCGAATTGCTTTTGCGGGGTAATACTTAATGATAACTTCACCAGTGTATTCACCGTTGCTATCTTTAACATCTTCCTCGCCTTTGTAATTGAGCATGAGAATGGACTTTGTGTTTCTTAATAGTTCTCTCATTTCGGGATACCTACCATTCTTGGTATGCTTGACAAGATTTCATTGACGCTTCGCCATTCACGAGTAACACCGTTCTCTACATGTCTTGCTTGACCTTCACCGCCACGCTGGTTGTAAAGGACAACAGTCAGTTCGAGTAGTTGTTCCTCAAATCTAGGCTCTACTTCTACAAGCGATGTGCCATAAGGATACCTATGGTTTAAGATTTTGCGTCGGGCTTGACGGAGGTAGATTTCAAAGACATCTTGAGTGACCACTTCGTCATTGCCCAACATTAGTTTGAAGTTTTCAAATCTTTCTTCAAGTGTCATATCTACCTCCGTTATTTGTTAGTTAGTTCTTACCCCAAATTAGGATAAGGTGATTGTTGCGTGAGCAAATGGAACGAGTTTAAGGTTAATGGCTGTGCCACTAGCGTCTTTAACTAATTCGTAGTTTGTCGCTGTTGCGAGTTGTGCTTCGGTTGGGGAAACGATTGCGTCGCTACCTTTCCATGAAACACCATGTGGGGCTAACACATATCTCATACGAGCGATTAAAGCGTCAACACCACCAGCGGTGAACGCGTCACGAGCCATTTCGTATGGGACTTTGACTAAACCTTCACCATATTCCCAAGATAATGCACCAAAGGAATAGATGTGGTGTGTGCCAACTTTGGCGTTTGTGCCACAAGCGTCGTCAACAACGACTAATCTATTGCCCCAGTAGGCGATGTCTTGGCTAATTCTTTCGATACCTTGTTCGTCGGTATATTTAGCGAATTGTAAGAGTTTGAGGTTGGCTAATGCCATAGCAACATAACTATCCATATAGACAACATCGAACATGCCTTTGGCTTTGTCGCCACATGCTTGGACGATTGCTTTGTTTAATTCAGTGCCGTCGATGTCACTTGTTAAGGCAAGTGTTCTATCTTTTAAGACACCGCTTGTGCCGTCGAATAAAGCACCAAGAATGGATAAAGCGGACGCTTTAATGTTGTTATCTTGCTCTTCACCGACTTGGTAGGCTTGGTTGTCTAATTCGCTTCTACCACCGATAGAAACAACGAAGTCTTTTTCTTTCCAAGAATTGACACGACCGATAACGATAACGGTTTGTGAATAGTTCTTGACATTGTTTGGAACGATGTCGGTAGAGCCGTCATAGTTTTGGGCTGTTCCACCTAAATTACCGTCGATTAAGATTGTCGCTTTGTTGCCACCCGCTTCGGCTGGAAACGCTGACATTAAACTACGGTTTACATTTCTTTTGAGATATGGGACAACATCGATGTTTCTCATACTTCTCATGTTACCAATGGCTCTAGCAAATACTTCACCATTGAACTTGACTGTGCTATCAAAAATTGATGGCATAATGTTTTCCTCCTATTTCTTTTCACTAGCCCATTCGTTGTATAACGCTGGGTTTGTTTCTTGGACTTTAAGCAAGTCCTCATAGCCCATTTTATCCAAATCGGCTTTTGTAATTGTTTTGTCCTTATTAGTTTCGGGGTCTTTGCCGTTCTTTAATAAGTCGGCTTTGATTTTTTCTTGTTGCGCTGTAACGAATTGTTTGCGGAACTCGATAGTAGATTTACCGTCTAACTCGGCTTCGGCTACTTTCTTCGCTAAATCAGCGTCGTAACCAAGACTAATATATTCGGTAATCTTGTCATTAAGTGCGAGTTTTCTAGTTAAGTCCTTGTTGGTCTTTTCCAAATCTTCGTAGTGAAGTTTGGTCTTTTCTTCTTCACTTAACTTTTCTTGTTCTTTACGCTTGAACTCGGCAATTTCACTGTTGCGGGCTGACAGCAAATCTTTATGCTTCTTTAAGTCAGCGTCCCTCTCGGTGTTTTTCTTACCAATAAGTTCGAGTGCCTTTTCGTCGTCAACACTATCTTCCTCGATAATGATACCTAACTTGGCTAATTGTTCTTTTGTCATACCTTTCTATGACCTCCTTGCGTTTTAAGGTGTTCCCTCACCATGAGTGCGAATTGTTTAGAGCGATTTCCCTATCGCTTGTATAAAAAAGACACTTTTTATAGTGTCCCTTTTGACCTATTTACTTCTTGCTTCTTAACTAGAACAATGGCTATCTTCTCGTGTTCCCGTTTGAACTCGACTTTAACTTCTTTGTCTAGTTGTTTAGTGATGTTTGGTAACAAATGATTTTTAATATCGTCCTCATTGGCTACCTTGTATAAGCATTTACGCTTTATTTTTAACACGCATAAGTTATTACTCGCGTATTTGATTTCACATTCATACCCTTGATTTAGAATTGTGCAAATTGCGTTTAACACTCTAGGTGTGAAGTCACTCGGTTGTAGCATTTTGCTTCCTCTTTTCGAGTTCTTCCACATATTTCTTGCTGGCTAAATAGGCTTCTTCGGGGTCAGCGAATAGACCACATGTAGCAAACGCAAGGCTTGGCTCAATCTTGTCGTTTTGTAACATCAACACAAGGGCGTTGACCTTTTGTGTTAAGTTCTCGTAATTTCTACGGGTAAACTTAACGGATATATCGGCACTGGATAAATCGACATCACCATAAGTTAGTGTTCTAACATAGTCCAGTGTGAGTTTAATAAATTGTTTTTCGCTCTTTCTAAAGCGGGCTTCGTCTTTAATGACCTTTGCTTCGACTTCCGTCCAGCCGTCGTGCATTTCGGTAGAGCCATTGTTACCACCGCCACTACCTTTTTGTTGAGGACAGCCAGCAATCTTGTATGCACATGAGATTAAGTATTCAACTAACTTCAACACTTGTTCTTGGTTGAGTTCTTGCGATAAATAATCGACATTTGCTTTGACTTCACCGCTATCGCTGATGTTAATAGCACCTAATTCTTTAAGTTCTTTTAACATTGGCTCGGTGATTTCAACATTCTTGAACACCATAATGGCTTGAATGAATTGTTCAATGCCGTCAATAGCGTTATTAAGAACGGTGTTAGCACTATTTAAGATGTCAATGACTGGCTCAAACGCGCCCATTCTTTCCGCATTGTTTGGATATTCAATGAGAGGTATCATGCCATAAGTATGTTCGGTCTTTTCAAGTAACGCTTTATTACTAAAGTCGTAGATGTAGAACATATCTTCCGTCCACGCTTGAAGTTTAATAACTCTCTTGTTATCAACTCTCTCAACAAGGACGATAACGCCTAATAATGGTTTCTCACCGATGTCACTAGAGTAAACAATGAAGGCTGTATTGCTTTCGATTGTGGATATATTGAACGGGCTTTTATTCTTATCGCCTCTAGTATATTTTTTGTTCGGCAATGTTAGTCGATACGCTGTGCCACAAATGGCTCTAGCGTTCTCAATCTCGATGTCTTTGTTCTCTTTATCTTCAATCTCGTTGAAGTCGTTATACTTATTGAGCATATCGACATCGGTATCTTTCTTTCGAGCAACATATTGGATAGGTTTTTCTAACAAGTAACCGATACGGAAGTTAGCGATTTCATACGCATGGTTGACCACCATTTTGTTACAAATCTCTTTTCTAATCTTCTTCACTCTTTGCTGGATAGGTTGAATACCGCGATAGTAGTTGTAGAGATAATCGATGTCACTAGCGTTTGCCAAAAATTGAGGATAGGCTTGGGCTAAAATTGTCCCAATGTTATCTTCGGTAACTTCTCTAAAGTTGGTAAAAATCTTTGTGCGTCCGTTCAACATCTCGGCTTCATAATATAATTACGAAACTTTTGTCAATAACCTTTTTAATGACGCTTTTTAGAACAAACGAGGAACTATTTTAATAGCGGTTTTGCGCTCAACAACTCTATCCATATCGATAGTTTTTGCTAGGCTATCGGGTGCGTCGTCTTTCTTCTTACGAGCGTTACCTTCAATCGTATATGAGGTTAGTTGGTGCATTGCCTTTTTGTAATCTTCGTCTTGATACTTTGGACTTAAAAAGTAGATTTGTCTAATTTCGGGTGCGCGGTCAAAAATGTGTAGTTGTTTACTTTCAGCACCACGTTGTTGCACCTTAAAAGCCGTGATTGATGTCACGTTTAATACATAGCCGTATTTCTTCTCTAACATCTCAACAACTTTGTTCTTGTATTCTTCCCCACCATTGTTGCTTTCAAACCTCACAGCGGTCATTTTGTGCTTAAAAATGCCATACGCTACCTTTGGTTGAGTGATGTTCTTTTCACCATTATCAAACACCCAGCCATGACAGTAGTAATCATCACCGTATTTATAGAGAATTGGAAGTGATGTATAGTCGCCACCACCGAAAGCGGGGTCACAAAAGCCAAATACTCTTTCGGGGTCGCCTTGTGGAAGAACACCGTCGTAGTAATTCAAATCTTCCGCTGGGAATAATAAGCCACTTCTTTCAACTGGCTCTTGCATATACACCGCGTTGAAGGAAGCAAGGTCGTTGTTTTGCTCATAAATCTTACGGAGGTCAACATAATACTGGGTTGAGAAGCCTTTACCATAGAGATAATCAAAGTTGCTCTCGCCTTTTTCGTTGAGTGCTGGTCGGCTATGGATAACATAACGGATACCAGTAAGAGAGATAACTTCTATTCTTCTACCGATTGGGTCGGCTAATGACCAACGAGTGCCTATCCATAACTTCTTGCAATTCATTTTGCCACGAGATAAGAGGTCGTTATTGACTTTCATATTGAGAATACCTAAACGCTCTTTATTAAGGGCTTCTTCGATACCGCTAACAAGGTCGTCACTAACTAAAATGCCGTCACAGTCACATGCACCGTTCAAACTTTCCGCGTCGATAGATTTGCCAGTAAAGGAATGGTATCTTTTTAATCGACCAGTATCCAAATAACATTCCTTTGAATTGCACATGTATTGTTTATCGAACTTGGCAAGCGGGAAAATCTTGTTCCATAAGTAAGTAACTTCGTCGGTTAAGATAGACATTAAGCCCTTATAGAAGGCATTAACTAGGTGTGTCGCACATGACGCATATAGATTAGCCTTTTCGGGGTGTAAGCCTACATACCAAGATATTACAAATAACACTAGCGTGGTCTTGCCTACACGCGGAGGCATAGATAAAAATAACTCGTCTATTTCGTCGTATATTAAAAGCCTCTCTAGGTCTTTCACAATCGGTAATAATTGAGTTCTTCTAGGTAGATAGAACGCTTGCTCTATCGGTCTATTAAACTCTAACGCTTGGAAATAACTGTCGAGGCTATAAGGTGTTTCAGCCACGAGTATTTGGAAATAGATGTCATAAAAGAACGCCTTACTAACAGTGGCTACTTTCATTTGCTTATCGATTACGCGCTTTAAGTGTTCAGTGAAAATCAAACCGTGCTTTACATCACGCTTTAACTCATTCTTCGCTAGGTTGAGAAGGTCTTTTATAGTTTGGTGGTTTTCATACTTCTCACTTTTAGCAACATCTAACACTCGATAAAACAAACTTTTTTCCACTAATCTTCGTCCTCCTCGTCCACTATTTCGTAGATGTCAGTATTATAGTATCGTTCAATTCTCACGCCTTTTTTGTATTGCTTTAATAAAAACTTTTTGGCTTTTTCCAAATCTCTAAACCAAGTCTTATTATAATCAGTGAAAGAATAGCAAGGGTCATACTTGTCCTCATAGCCCTCAATTAAGAAACTATCTACGCCCAAGTATTCAACCACCTCACCGATGATTTGATAATCATAAATACACCATACTTTTTCACCTATTTTTGGTTTCATAACAGCACCTCTTTAGATTTTAGATAAACCGTATTTATACTTTATTTCACTCAATAGTGTAAAGAACTCGAAATCGCTCATTTCATTTCCTAACCATTTATCGTGCAAAGCGAGTATTTCATTTAATGCTTTGAGTTCTTGTTCTATTACATCACAAGACTTGTTCTTATCAAAGTCACGCATGTATGTGTTTGGTGCGGTTTCTTGCCTAATGCGTTTTAATTCTTTCAATGCTTCGCTCATAATAAGCACCTCATTTAATTCGTTCTATTTTACCAGCCCCAAAAAGGCAAAGAATAGTTCCTATATCTAGGAAAATAACAAGCATTGCTTTAATCATTTCGTATGTCATAACAACACCTCTTTCAATAAGTCCCAGTCTTCTTGGGTTAACTTTCTTCTACTAAATTGAATGTCCCAGTTTTTAGTTAATTGCCAACGAATATCATTGTCCCATAATTGTTCATATTCTTCATAACTTGTTTGACTTTTGAATAACGCAATTAAATTAGGGACATTAACTTTCTTGTCTTTAATAATCTCTAATGCTTTGAGTTCTTTTTCAATGATGTCAAAATCTTTATTGATACTTTCATCTTTTCCACATTCCATATCGTGAATGTGTCTAATTGTTTTTAATTTTTCTAAACCTTTATTCATTGTTTTTCCCCTTAATTGCCTTTGCCAAATTGTTTATTGCTGTGCCAATAATGAAACTAGCCACCATTATAGAAAGATTTACACCTAGTAATGATAATTGCAAAATTACTAATTGAAACTCGCTCATAATATCGCCTCGTGTTCACCTAAAACCCAGTCTTGCATATCGCCATATTTATAGTAGCCTTCATAGAACTTCTTATTCGTGTAGATATTAAATACAATACCTCGCGACCACGCCTTGCCACTACGCGTAGGTGTGCGCTGGTCATTAAGATATTCACTAATAGCGTCAAATGTAAACCCATGAACATCACGCATTTCAAAAATCATTTTAACGATTGGTGCTTCAACTTCGTCAATGGTCAACACACCACGCACGGTTTTATAACCAAATGGAGGACGACCACCAGCATATCCACCTTTCGCACTCTTAACAGCCCTACCAGCACGCGTTCTCATTTCAATGTTGCGACGTTCTTGTTCCGCACAAAATATCATTAACGCCATTTGCGCATGAACGGTTGGGTCAGCCTCGTCAAAGTTTTCAGTCGCACTAACTAATTGCACATTTTTCTTGCCGAGCATAAAGAGGAAATAGAAGAACAATTTGATGTCCCTCGCAATACGGTCGCTTTTATAAACAATGACAGCCTCATAAGGCGGGTTTTTAACATCATTCCCAAAGACAATCTCGTCAAACGCTGGACGCTTTTCCTTAACGCCACTAATAACATCTTTCGCCCACTCGACGATTACATACCCATTCGCATACGCATATTTGGTGATTGCTTCTTTTTGCGCCTCTAAACCATAACGGTCGTCGCGCCCTTGTTCCGCTGTCGAAACTCTTAAATATCCTATCGCTTTTTTCATTCGATTACCCCCTTTGGTAACAAGGACATATTACATCGTTAATTAAATCGTGTCAAGAAATAAACTAACGAAAATGGTCTTTTTGTTTTTCGCGATATGAGGGGGCTTTTGATTTTGAAAGAGGTTTTGGGGCTAACCCCGCGAGCAAAATATCCTTGTTCATTTCCCCCGTTCCCGTGCCTCTACGAGCCTAAAAACACGCAAAAAATGTATATATCTTTGATATATAGTTATAACTCTTTTTGTAATGTTGTAAAAATTAAGATTATGACGACAAACAGCAAACGAGGCAAGCGGGGCGGGGCTTATACGCGTAAAGAAGCGGGCGACATGTCAAACACTTTTTATATATATTTAATAACTACACTTTTATATAAATGCTTTACTTACTTACTTAATATACACGCGTTGTTATTATTCTTTAATGTCTTAAATGCACGCAAGCGAGGCAATAAAAAAACACGTTTTATAATGTCTAAAAATAAAGCGTTGTTAAAATCATTAAAAATATTTTATTGACATATATTTTATTATTTGATACACTTTACAACGTCAAAAGACACACGGGGACAAATAACAGCGCGACAGTATCGCAACACTAGCCCCGAAACATAGCCCGCGAGTATAGTTATTCAAACGGACGCAAGCATATCAATAGACAGCGATAAACAATAAAACAGACGCGCGCCACTTTAAGGACGCGGGGCGAGTGATAAAGCGACGTAACAACGACGACGCAAGGCAAGCCACGCGGGGCAACACTTAAAGCAACACAAGCGACGCAATAACAGCGGGCGCAATGTTGTCAAATGTGAGATATGCGACGACGGCAACAGCCCCGCAATTATTTAATACTAGCGGGGGCGTGATATGTTGCCGTTGCTATGTTGTAAAGTATTAAAACATTTTTATCTTTAATTGATAGCGTTAAAAAGTAGCGAGATAAGGCGCAAAAAATACCACGATAAAAGCCCGCAATTATTGCAAGTTGTAAGCAAACGGGGGCGGGCTTAAAGTTAGAAGCGAGCGCGGGAATATATGCGAGATAAGACGCGAGGATATAAGGCGAGGCGAGGCGGATAAAACAAGTTAAAAAGCAACATATAAAAAGACGCTAATGTTAAAACGCTATTTAATTACATATATTTATATATTAACGGCTTATATATTGCCGTGTTTTTTTGTTAGTTTTTAGCGGGCTTTTCTAGTCGCTAATGATAAGCGAATGAGTAGAAAAAAAGCCCGCATTTTATTTAATAAATTAAATAAGCCGTCACAAGTTTACGAGGCTAACGACGGCTTAAATTGAGGCTAAAAATACGACTTTTAGGGGGTATTTTCGGCTTTTTTATTATACCACTTTAGGGGGCTTATGCTATGAAAAAATATCAATATAACGCAATTTTAGAATATGTCAACGAGTTTGACGGGGCTACTATCGACGCAAAAACGGGCGACATCGCGCTACTTGACGCGGGCTATATGGTAAGCGTTGCGGGCTATGAAAAACGCGTTAAAAAATTGACTTTTAGGGCTTTACAAAAAGCACAAAAAACAGCACAAAGTTTAGGGGGCTTTTTAGGGCTATGGATAGACAACGGCTATATTTATATAGATGTTAGTTTATGCTTTGATAATCTAGCGACAGCCTACATGATAGGGCGCAAAAATGAACAAATAGCAATTTTTGACAATGCTAACAAAGTTAGCATTTACTTAAAATAAGTAACAAGGGGGCTAAAAAGTTATGTTACATTACGAGTTAAAACAATTAAGCGACAAGCGCATTAAATGCACAACAATCACAGCACGCGAGGCTATCGACAAGGCTATTGACGAGGTATGCGAGGCTATCGGCTTACATAGGGCGCATACATTGACAATAAATGATTATAGCGTTGAGGTTGCCTACGGCACATATAGCAACACTTATTATTTATTTTAGGGGGCTTAAAACATGACAAAGCAAGAGGCAAAAAAAGCAATTAAGCAATACGGCTTGTATGACTTTTTACATGATTACTTTTTAGACGACGCAAACGCACAAGAAATTGTCTTTAGAGTATTAGACAACATTGACACAAAAACGCTACAAAAAGCAATTAACAAAGCGACTAGATAATAGGGGGTAAAAAAGAGTTATGAATAAGAAACAACAAAGTATTTTAGACGCTTACAACAACAGCAATTTAGAAACATTACACGAGTGTTACGGCTCATGGTCGTGGGCTAAAGAACGCGCATATAATTATTGCCGTAAATTATGCGCGGATAAAAACGGCTACGGCTTTACAATTATTAGTTATAACATCTTTATGTTTACTATCGGCTTTAAGTATCTTAAAGACGGCAAAGAATATTTACACTATGAGAGCGATAGAACAACGCTCGATTTTTGTATTGAATAAGGGGGGCGAGTTATGACAGCCAAAAAGTTATTAGAAAATCTTAACCGCGATAACTACTTACAACGACAATATAAGATTATCGCAAAGACACAACACAAGGACGCTAAAAGCGTTTACATCTTACAAAGCGACGACAACGGACAGCCTCGCTTTATCTTATCTTATAGGCTCGACATTAACTTTTTATGTAATGTCACTACGCTTGACTACGGGCATTTGACAGCGAGCGAGTTAAAACACTTTGAAAACGCTATCGAGGGGGACAAGTAGTCATGGAAATACAATATTACATTGACGACTATCTAGTTAAAGCGTTACACGAGGCTAAAGACACGCTAGAAAAAAAGCAAGACGAGTTAGAAAACATCGACGAGGACTTGCACGACTGGACGCAAGAGGAAATAGAGGCAACGCGTCGCGATGTTAAAAGACTACAAAACTTAATTAAGCACATCGAAAAAGACATCGCGCTATCACGCGAGTTAGAAACATATTAGGGGGCTTTAGGGCTATGACACAGCAAGAAAAGAGAACAGCACAATTAAACAAAGTGCTTAATGCTATTAAAGACAAGTTAGAAAACGATAAAAATAAGGCATGGGCGGACGGCTGGATACACGAGTTAAACATGACGGGCTTTTTCTACTCATGCGGACGATTTAACGACATGCAAGTTTTAACAAAGTTAATCTTTGCGGGTATTGCATGCGGTATGGAAAAGAATGACTTTATGAAATTGTTAGCACAAGAGGGGGACTTATTCTATGAAAAAAACTAACGACGGCACATTATATTTAGGCATTGACGACATCATGGACGAGATTGAAAATCTCGCTCACTCACAAGGCTTTTATGGACGCTTGCATAGGGACTTATGCGAGATACGCGACAACGACGCTGACGCATGGCAAGAGGTAGTTGAAAAGTTAGAGGCTCAACACTTTAGAACAACACTCGACATGGTTTTATTCTTTGAATGTTAGGAGGTTACGACAATGAATAACGAAAAAATTAAGAGGGTAGAAATTACTAAAAAAGTTTTGCTTGAACGAGTAGCAAACAGCATGACATCTTATAGACGCTATGGCGTTTACTTTAAGGCTTACACGGACGACAAGGGCGGTTACTACCGCTTTAACGATGTAGTGCTAGTGTATGACGAAGATGTATGCGAGTATGCGGACAAAGATTATGTTGGTGAGAAGCAAAGCAAGGCGATTATTAGCGAGTTTGTTTTCTTTGATATTGACGGGCAATATGTAGGCTTAACAATAGACAAGGCACGCGAGTTACAGCGTGAACACATCGATAGTTATAACAAGAGCATTTTTTAGGGGGATAATGGCATGAACAAAAAAGATTTCAAAACTAGATTTAATAAACTTTTCAAAGGTTGCACATTGTATTGCATACAATTAGACGGCTTTAGCCATGCGATTTACTACAAGGATAAAGACGGGCAAAGACATCATTGTGATTATAGTTTGTATTACAGCGAGCGCAACGACAAAGACGAGTATATGCGTTACACAACGGACGGCAAAGCAATTTTATACTCGTTTAATTTAGACATCGTTAAAGAGTTTTTTAACGGGTTAGGACATCTATGCTATAAGCATAATGCACAAGAACTTATCTTTAAGGACGCGTCGTTATGGTAAAGAATAAAATCTATCTAAACGAATTGCATAACAAAGCGTTGATTATCAATGATAGGGACAAGACATTTAGGCTTGTTAATATAAGCGACTTGCAACAACAAGTTGCTTTTCATTATACAACAACACTAGCACGCATGCGAGAGGTTGCAAGAATAGCAACAGCGCAAGGATACACAAGGGGGTAACACATGAGTAAGTATCGCTACAACATCTATCGAGATGTAAAAGACTTTTTCAAAGAAAACTATGACGAGGACATCGACAACGAAAGAATAGACAAGATGTCTAAACACGATGTGCTGGACTATTACTTACAATGGAACGGCATTATAGGCTGGACTGGTGACATCGTTAATATCATGGAGGCTTAATTAAGGAGGCAAAAAACATGGCTAACTACACCACTATTAAAGTTGAAAGACGCTACACCGATGTAGCACAAGCATTTATCACCATTGAGAACAAAGCAAAGCACATCTACATTGAACTCAACGCGTGGTATTACGAAACACGCTCGTCATGGGGACACAAGGCTTATATAAGCGGACACATAGGCGATAGTTATTGTAACCGCCATGACTTCAAGCACGTTTATTATAACCGCACATGGGAATGTTATCGTTTTCAAAGCGTATTGCATGAGGCATTTTATGGTTGCGGTTTTAAGGTTGACAAGAAGTTATTAAATAACTTATGGAAGCGCATTGACGAAAAAGCAAGGAGGGTTTTATGAGTAAGTATCTATTGTATCGTGACGCTTATGTCACACTCTTTAACGACAATCAAAAATGTTTAGCGATTTTTGTAAATGAACGAGGGCTTACAAAGGTCGTTAATTATGACGACAACTTCTATTCATACATCGACGACATTGACGCTTACAACATGCTTATTAAACATGCTACGGGCGACGAACAAGAACAGCAAAAATATCTAGGCAAGTTTATTAAATACATAGCGCGTGAGTTGCGAAAAGGTGACACACAAATAGATTACGACGACTTAAAAGAGAGGGGGTATGTATGGCTAGATTAAGAGAAAGTTTTTTCATTAAATGTGAGGAATGTGGGGCGGAAGTAGAAATCTATGACGCATTATGGAACGAATGTGACAAGTGCGGGGCTTTATACAACGGCTTCGGTCAATTACTAGAACGCGGGTGTGACGACATCAACCACCCGTGCCACGACGGCAAACTATATTAGGAGGGAACATGGAAACTTATTACATAAGAACATTAAACGAAAGCCTCTATACTGGTGGCAAGCGTGCCTATGGCGTAGAGATTTTGAACAGCGACATGACGCATAATCAAACAATTACAAGCGTGACATTAAAGGCGGTCGAAACCCGCTTATTAAACATGAACTACAATGTGATTAGACTTAAACCAAAAACAATTTATTAGGAGGTATTTATGGTTAGCAAAGAACAATTTAGGGACGCTGTGGTGATACCACAACACATCAAGTTATTTATTCACAACAAGACAAGCGAGCAAGATGTCAATGACATAGGCTTGCAATTATTAACACGCGGTTTAGGTGGCAAACCTAACGACGACGACGCTCACATTTTAGCAAAGACTGAAACAGCGGTTGCATATAGAGTGCGTGACGAAATCTACATCATACCCGCACGAGTTAAGGAAGTGCCTATGGCTGTCACTATTGACAAGAATAAGCCATGTGTTCACCTCGTGTTTGAATACCCATGCGAAATGCGTGAGGAAGATTTGGAGGCTTACTAATGGAAGCAATTAAAATGGATAGACGCTTGGCATTAAGGCTCTTAAATAACGGGTTTTGCAAGGTTAAATTAAAGGGCTGGGGTAGCGTGTTCACCACTGGCAAAAACATCGTTCTATTGACTGGTATTGACAGCGTGCAAATGGTTGCAATTAGAGAACTTCAAGACGAGTTATGGAACATTAAACAAATTACACACATTGAATATACTGACCGCTTCGGTTGCAAAAGTTTTATGGAGGTTGACTGGTAATGAAAGAAGAAATCAATGTTAGGGAATGGCAAAAAGAGTTTGAGGCTGGCTCTTTTGACGCAAGCGATGTTCGCACACAAATTACGGCTGGCTGGTATGACTGGTTTTGCAAAGACACATCATTAAGAAACAAGACTTACAAAATGGGTAACATCATTAAGCAAGTCAAGGACGGGGGCAAGGTTGATTTAGACAACTGGTATGTTTGGTTTAAGAATAATTGCCCGTTGAATGGTGGCTTATATGACGACTTCCGCTTTGCTATGAAAAAGACTGGCGATGTCATGTTCACTATTCAAATTGATTGTTGCTGGAACAAACATCGATACAGCGTCTATGGTAGAAAGCCTACCGAGAACGGCTGGACTACATTCTTTGAAACACCACTATTCGAGTGTGATAACTCACGCGATTTAGTTAAGTGGCTTAACACAAGGTGGGGTGACTAGCATGAAGAAACTTTATTATGTTGAATGTGATAGCGAATATTCATGTGGTTATCTCAATCAAGACATCAATGAGTTAGGATACTGGGGCTGGTATCCTACCCGAAAGCAAGCGCACGAGGCTATGATTAAGTGCAAGAACGAAGCCAAAGAAAAATATGCTAGTGAAATTGCTGGCGAAAACAAGGCTGGCAACACTATCACTATTGACTTATGGTCGTGCGAAGTTGAGAACGACTTCGACATTGAAGAAGAAAGCATTTGGTCGGTAGAAGATAGACAACTTATTGAAAGCCGTTACTTATGCGGGAGGTATTAGCATGGCAAGGTATCAAGTAGTTTTTTGTCAAGGCAACTACACAGCCGTTGACTTTGAAACGGACGACTATTCGCAAGCACAAGAAATGCGCGTTCACTTGCAAGCACAAATGGCGGAAGCGGGCGAGCATAATTTCTACTACATCATTGAGGATACTTACATGAATGAACTAGAAAAGAAAAAAGGCTACCGCTACTACAAGGAACTAGCAAGACAAAACGCTATTGCTTATCAAGAGTATGCGAGTGTTCAACACATGGCTACCGACGACATAGTGAAAGCACAAACATACTTTACTTTGTTGGGCAAGAGATACGGCTTGCTCAAAGAGTTTAGAGAGAACGGCATTTTATAGGAGGTTTAATCAATGAAGATTGTTAAGAAAGTTATATTGAACAAGAACGAAAGAAACATGATTAAGTATGCGCTTTACATGCGCGGTGAAACATTTAGGTCATGGTGCAAAAAGGTTAGTGGTAAAGAAACTCAAACCACTTCTTTTATTAGCAACATCATGGAAACTGGTGTTGTGAGTAAGAAAGTATATGACAAAGTGTTAAAGCCTCTTGACCTACCATATTTTAAGAACTTCAAGTGGGAAGAAGAAACTAGACCTATGAGAAATGCTATTAAGTTTGTAGAGGAGGGCGAGTAATGACTTACTACGGAAAGAAAAGCAACGAAGCAAAGTTAGAGGACGGCACACCTATTCTTATGGTGGCTCGCTGGGGCAACAACGGGCAAAAGTATGTTTGGTTATATCCTAGCCAAGAAAAGTTAGACGAATTGATTAGCAAGTATGGCATTGAACAAGTTTGTGACGGGGTTATTAGAAGTGACGACGGCACAAAAACTATTGTTGACTGTCTATGGCTAGAAAGTTGGAGGTGAGTTGGGCTAATGAAAAAAGTTACTAACATTAACACAAGTGGAAGCCACTATCTCGTTCATGTATGTCTTAACAATTTAGAAATCAAAGAAGTGCATTGCTACTCGAAAGAACAACTAGATAAAAAGGTCACCGAGTTATGCGAGGACAAGACCGTCCATGACTTTGCTGTCTATCTTAAAGTTGACTTCGACATTGAGGAAGTTAAAGAAAGTTTTTACAAGAATGAGAACGAACACTACATTAAGTGGGCGGTTGATAAGTTATATAACGACTATGTAGGTGGGGAAGAAAATCACTGGTTAGATACTGGTGAAAGATGTTATGGCTTCACCGAAGATAGTTTGATTAAGACTATCACTGACGAAATCTTAAAGACCAAGAGTGTGCTTTGGCTTGAAAACGGACTAGGTGTTGAGGCAAAACACATTCGATTTGTCGGTAAGAAAAGAGTAGCCGAAATCGTAGAACATCGCGTCAAACATAGACGCAATAAAGAAGGTTGGATATTTGAAGGAGGTAATAAGTAATGGCTAACCTAACAAGAACACAAATTAAATCAACATTGAAGAAACTTTACAGCGAGGGTGTGCTAGGCAAACTAGACAACGCTGTGTGTGAGGCTATTGAAGAAATCGAAAGCCTTGCTAATGACGTCGAAGAAGAACGCGATAGCATTGAGCCTTATGAAAACAAGGACGACTTAACCGAGAAGCAACAAGAACGCTATGACTGGTTAGATAGTTTGTTAGACGACATTAACGAACTTAAAGACAGCCTTGACGACATACAATCTAATCTCAATGACTATCAAGAACGCTTGGAGGATAGAGAATGAAACTAAAAACATTTATCAAGTTTCTTGACGGCAATGCCGACATCAAGTTTATTAGTGATAGTCAAGTCGTAGCGTGCAAGCGCAAAGAGTTTGACAACACTCTCAAAGACCATGAAATACTGGAACGAGAGGTCATAGGTATTGACACCACTACTTATCTTAACCCGTTCTCAAATAAAAGATTACCTTGTTTGGTAATAGCATTAAACGAAAGGAAAAAATAGAATGAAGAAAATTATTTGTAAAGACTTTCACGAATTAGCGGAAGCATGTTGGAAACACAACAAAGAAAACAATATCACACAACAGTATGGTGACAAACACCCACTCAAATGCTATGTTAGATTTAAGCAAATGAAAGACTGGCGTAGAGAGTTCAACGCGCTTGAAAGAACTTATGAGTTCACAAGTAGCAACAAGCGTTTCATTGCTGGCATGTGTGGCAACTCTATCTTTGCTAGTTGTCTAGGATATGACGAAACTATCCGCCTCGACTGGTATCTCGGTGAATGGGATATTGAAGAATGTTGGTATGAGGAGGAAGAATAATGTTTGAAACAAATAGATATGTTTACATCGACCGAAAGAAAAGAGTTAAGTTTGAAGTGTTTGCTCGCAAGGTAGAGTTTGCGGACGGGTTGATTGAGCGTATTAACAAACTTGGTTTTTATAATTTGAAGCGTAAGTTCTTCGGTTTTGCCAAAAGAGTTTTGGTTGACCAGCCACCATACGACATTGAGATGTCACAAGATAGTTATGTGTCACACATGGAGGAGGAATATGAACGAAAGCACAATCAATGAGAACGGCAAAGTATTAGAAACTAACTTCGGTGAACTCGGTTTACAAGTTAAGTTTGTTAGTGGAACATCTAGTCCACTTGGTGATACCTACTTGTTTGATATGGTTTTTGTTTCTCAATACAATGAGAACTATTTGAAGTCACTTGTTAAAAAGATAGCGGTCTATCACCACAAAGATATTGACTTTATCACTACGAAGCAAGCCCACTTTGGTTTGTTCATTCGTAATGGAACATCATATACGTTATCACTCTATCAGTGTATGCGCGAGTGCAATGAACGAGATGTCGTTATTGGAAAAGATAATTACAATAACCTAGTCAAGTTAGATTTCAGTAGCATACCTCACTTGCTTATCGCTGGCACTACTGGTAGTGGTAAGTCGGTGTTGATACATAACTTATTAGTCAATCTCTTATGCCATTATGGTAAGCAATTACAACTTATTATCGTTGACCCAAAAGGTAGCGAACTAGACATGTATCGTGGTGTCCGCAACACAACATTCATTAGTAACACACCTCGTGCTATTGATGTATTGAAGCAAGTCGAGAACATCATGGACGCTCGCTATCAAAGAGGTAACCACTATGAACATGAAATCTTCGTAGTCATTGACGAGTTGGCTGACTTAATGTTGACCAGTAAGTTTGAGGTCGAAGCAAGCATTGTCCGTATCGCTCAAAAAGGTAGAGCATGTGGTATCCACTTAATCGTAGCAACACAAAGACCTAGTGTCGATGTCGTTAGTGGTTTGATTAAAGCAAACATGCCATATCGTATATGCTTAAAGACAGCAAGCGTGCGTGATAGCGTAGTTGTGTGTGACCACAAAGGTTGTGAACAACTTGAAGTCGGTGAGGCTCTAGTTAAAATGGGTGTTAAAGAAACTCGCACAAAGATAGCGATGTGTGAGGGAAGTGTGGAGGCTCATTTCATAGGTGTTAGTAAGTGAAATTAAATGTTGGACTAAAGAACAGTGTGAGAACTTCCGTAAGAATATGGATAGTGACCCACAAGTCATTTACTATAAGAAGTTATTAGCACAGCAAAGGAAAAAGAAAAAAATGATTTGTTTTAATATCGAATATGAATACACAAAGTATGGTGTGAAATGGGAAGGGCAAACGCTTGTTGACGCGCTTAACCTTAAATCAGCAAAAAACAAACTTGCACGAAAGCATAACGTGAAAGCGGAAGATATTGACATCATTGAATATAAAGTTGTTGGGTATTATTGAGGAGGTAGATATGAAAATATACTTTAACAAAAAAGATAATGAAATTGTTATAGTTGGTAAGCAAGGCGAAGTGCCAAGTGTTACCTTTGTTGAAGATAGAGGAAATACACGGGGGAAAATAAGTTGGTATGGTCAACCTTTATTAAGATACCGCTTTCATTGCTCGTCAATAGAAGAAGGCTACTCAACACAAACGGATAAACTAGATTTCGTAAATGCCGAAGATAGAGTTTACTTTGAAAAAAGAGTAGTCAAAAAAATTAAGGTCAAGTAAGAGGTGTTGCTATGAGATACTATCCTAGATACACACAAAAGATAAAACGTGATACTAATTGCTTTTGCACTTATGAAATTAAGGAATGTCCTTATAGTGAATTATACGACAACTTATATGACTGGCAAACTGGCAATGTTAGTTACAAAGACATTGAACTTTACGCTAATGGCGACTTGACTTTGGCTATCGATGAACTTGGTGAACTCGAAGATGTCTTACAAAAGTATCACATAAGAAATGCAAGGTGTCTTGATGAATTATTAGCAAAACTTTTGAACAAATAGCGTCTATTGGGGGTGGGCTTCGGCTCACCCCTTCTTTTTTTTATGCCTTTTTTTCTAGCCTAACAGCCACGCACAGCCACGAAAGGTATCGGCTAGTGTATTTTATCAAGGCAAAAGAAAACGAGCGTCTATGCGCTCGTTTAGTTATCAAACCTTTTAGAGATTATCTCGTCCC
>Ga0247611_10001392_pt1 | contig 43170 bp, 60 predicted proteins | sample 177DNAGHGhighgp2_FD_192422 | JGI IMG/M metagenome (GOLD analysis project Ga0247611, IMG submission 192422) | Sheep rumen microbial communities from Palmerston North, Manawatu-Wanganui, New Zealand - 1770 DNA GHGhigh gp2 | ecosystem: Host-associated > Mammals > Digestive system > Stomach > Rumen... | reverse complement strand
ATACTCCGAGAAAACGAATATCGGCATCATCACCAAAGTTTTCCCACACCGTAATCCACGCCCCTGCAAGTGTTTTGCACTCAACAAAAAACCGTTCGCCGCTTTCATTATCAAGAAATAAGAAGTTGCTCATAAATTTTAGTTCCTTTCTTTTTTCTAATATAATTATATCACAAAATTTAAAAAAAGCAAATATTATTTTATATCCTTCTTAGACGTTATACGTCTAAACTAACCGGCTCGCGCCGGATTCTCTTAGATATGATATAGCTTCCCGTTGAGGACGTAAGTAATGCTTTCCTGCCCATCGTAGTTATCGAGCTCCCAATCTGTAGCTTCCTTTGGAATCTCTACGACTTCGAGCTCCCCATAGAGCGTTTGTACCTGTCCACGAGCTTCCACATAGCTCACGAGCTCGGGCTGGTCGCGGTCAACACTATCCCACCGCTCAAGCCCATGCAAATCACAAAACTCATCAGGTAGGCAGAACCCGCCGAACGATGTATTTATAACCAATTTCATTTTCATTTCCTCCTTTTCTTTATGCCTAATTATACCATAGGGAAATCTATTTTGCAATAGTATGATTTAGACGTCATACGTCTAAATATATAATTCTGTATATATGCGGTATAAAAGTATACTTATGCATTAGACGTATAAAAAAGAGGGCTTGCGCCCTCCTATTTAGCTTGCGAAGGATTTCATTGAGCGCTTATGTCGAAGCGCATCCCTGCGGCGTTCTCCTGCGTAATTCAACCAGAAAACGGCTTTTTCTGCACACCCTGCCTTGCGCAAGTTTGTAGCGGTCTGCAAGTGAAGGCTTGCGTCGTTTATAGCTTCTTCATACAACCATTTATAGCTATTGTACAAAACCTTTTTTATTTCCTGAATACCGTTCATTTTTCTTTCCTCCTTATATATTCTTTGTGGTGGGGCGGGCGTTGCACCCGCCCCGATTAAGTCCCTTAGAACTTGCCGTCGTTCTCAAAATAATCTTCAAGGGTCATCACGCAATTCTCATATAGCAGGTCAAGCAGTTTATAGAGCTTTGCGCCGTGGGGCTTGTTCTGCTTTGCATTCCAGAAAGTCTGGATGGTGGTTTTCATCTCCCCGGCGGTGGAACGCTTAGAGCGGATAAGGCCCACGCTGTCGAGACAGTCAAGGAAGGTAGCCCGTTCCATCACAAAGCCCTCTTGACGGGTTACAGCTTCGCCCATGTCCACAACGGGCACATACACAACGTACTTAATAGAGCTATTCAAGAGGAAGTCCAGCTCTCCGGCGCCCGTCTTGACTTCGTAGCACTTGCGCGCCCGTCGAAAGTCGATTTTGCCTTGTTTGGCGACAACCGCTTTTTGGTCAAAAGCGGCCTTTAGATCACGCTCAAAGGTTTTGCCCATCATGCCGGAATCGGTGGCTTTGTAATTGTAGTTTGTCATGTGTTTTTGTCTCCCTTCATTTGATGGCTAAAGTATATCATACCTTTTAGACGTTGTCAACCCCTTTTTAAAAAATAAAATAATATATTATTTCAGGAGCAGACACCGAAAATATATAATGTATAGGGAGTTCCATTATACTGCATAAAGTACAAAAATTTTAAGTACCCCGGGGTCGTTTGCGGGTTTTTACCCGTTCACAATTTGTTCACATTTGCGCCCTGGTACATTTTTCCCACGAAATCAATTTTTCAAAACAGATATAACCTATACAATACCTGTCTAAAATTTGACTTCTCATTAATTCTATGTTATAATATATACATAAGGGTAGGTCTATCTAAATCTATTACTCTATTTTAGTTGTCCCCTACGCTAAAAACTATACCGCGTAGCGAAGGAGGTTATAATAATTTAAAATATATGGAAGAAATTAATTTAAATATAAATAAACCTAATAAATCTCGTTCTAATCGTCTCAACTTAAATTTTAACTTAACTTATATAGATGAACGCCGAGATTTTGTAGAGGAATATCTAGCTAAACCTTAGTTCGACTCTAAGCCCCCCACTCCATCTGAATTAGAAACTATTGCTAACTATATCCTCTGGGGCAAGGAACGCGCAACTAACCGTAATATAGTCCAAGAAGGCTCCATCCAAATCGCTACTCGTGCGGGGCTCTGGGACGCGAACGCCGCGAAAGTAGAATCACTCGATTCCCTACTTGCACAACCCGGTTTTACAGAACAACAAATATTATCTACGGAAGCTACTCGCTACAAGTATCCAAAAGAAACTTTTAGTAGGTCTATGGCGAGAAAAACTGCGTCTCCGGAAGCTTTATCTATATTAGAGGAATTATGGAAAGAAATAGATTCGCTTGAGCTCGAATTAAACTATTACGATCTTATGCACGGCAAGCGCACTAAACCCCCTAGAGAAGAACTTATAAGTCTTTTCTCTAACGAGGAATAGTAGACTTTAAGAGAATAGGCCGCGCATTTAAACTAGTTTTAGTATTTAAAAAAACGTCATTTACTCGTCGAACTTCGTCGTGAACAATATACTATTAAAGATCTTTATCGTCCAATAAAATCTCTGCACTCGGCGCCTTCTACACAATTATCTTAGTCTATATCTACTATTGAAACCGACTATCCGGTTGCGCCGATTGGTTTAATAGGGGGGCTATCTATCTAGGAAAAGCTTTTTCCAAAAGATCGTTATCCAATCCCTTCTGATTTTACTCAAGAAGAATTAAAAACTATTTTGTAGTTTTATTGGGCTCGCGCCCTCTAGGTAAATACCTACGATTTTCGCAATCCAGAACACGTAGGGAAAACCTTTGAGCAATTTCAATAGCTTAACTCCGAGCGAAACGACGATATTTTATCTAATTCAAACGCTTTTTTAGATACTCTTTAGTTTTATATCGCACGTGCAGATCTAAGTGATACTCAACGAGAAATCTTAGAGCTTAAATTGCGCAAGGTCTCTAATCTAGACATCGCACAATATATAAATAAAAAATATAATAAATCCTATACTATAAATTATATTTCTACTATATTCCGTCAAAAAATAATTCCTTAGATATGCGCCGCCGCACAAATTCATGCAGAGATAATCGAAAATTTAACCTTCCCGGAAAATTTTAAAAAATGTAAGACATGTGGCCGTATACTTTTAATTAGTCCTATAAATTTCGTTAAAAAGTCTCGTTCTCCAGATGGGTATTCAACCCAGTGTAAGATTTGCGACCGAGAGACTAGGATTAAATCTAAAGAAAAAATTAAAATAGTTTAAAATTATTATTTTAATTATATACTTATATAGAGAGTGCGAAGTAAAAATTTATATAATGCGTATATAACGGAGGTAAATAACCTTGAAATTAATTAATTTAAAAAATACTAATACCTATAAATATCCTGAATTTAGTAATGCGCTTTTGCGCATTTCTCCATAGGAGCTACTTGGAGTAGCGCATTTTTTAGGAGTAAAGCTCTATACAGAAGAAAAAGACGATAAAGGACATGAGATTCCAAAGGATGGCGCGCTTATTATAGGAGAAATTCTATCTAAATACGAGACATTAAATCGTAAGGTAAGACGAGAATTACTCCGTATAGTAAAATAGGCAGGTAAATAATAGATATGGGCTTACAACCAAAAATACCAGTTAAACGCCATTCTTTTACTTAGAAGATTTGCGCGCGCTGCGGTAACGAGTACGGACCCGAAGCTTTTGCGTCTACATCATCTCTTTTTTTCCCAGATAAAACTCTTCCTATCTGTAATAATTGCATTAAAGAATTTTTAATATCCGAAGATTTTAATTGGGCCGCCATCGACAAGCTTTGCCAAATGGCGGATATTCCTTTTATTCCGCGTGAGTGGGAACGTCTAAGAGAACAAAATGGGGATGATACTTTTCCCGTATATGCGCGCGTCTTTCAATCCCAAGAATACGAAAATATTGGGTGGGATGATTACTATAAAGAGTTTAAAGCTTTAAAGGAAATCGGCTTAATTGAAGACGAGCTACCTTTGCTGAGTGATGAGAAATATGAAGCTCTCGCGCATAAGTGGGGCGATAATTACGATAGAGAAGAGCTCATTTATCTCGAAGATTTATATAATGGTATGCTTGCAACGTAGAATATAAACGGCGCCCTTCAAGTTAAATAGGCGCAATAGCTTTGTAAAATTTCACTTGAATTAGATTCTCGTATTAGAGAAGGTGTAGATTTTGATAAATTACTTGGGTCTTATGATAAACTTGTTAAAGTCGCAGAATTTACTCCTAAAAACGCGAAGAATGCGAATGACTTCGATAGTGTAGGAGAACTTGTTCATTGGTTAGAAAAACGGGGATGGAAGAATAAATTCTACGATGATGTTACGCGAGATGTAATAGACGAAACAATTAAAAATATACAAAATTATAATTAGCGTCTTTATATTAATGAAAGTGGAATTGCAGAAGAAATTAGTCGTCGTACAGAACAGCTTAAGAGCGCAAATCGAATTGAGGAAGATAATTTTTATGGACTTAATAAGACTTACGATTTAGATGAGTATGATAATGAGGGATATGAGTAGCTATTAAAAGCAGATAGCGAGTTTAAAGAGGAGTTAGAGTAATGGGTAATAAAAGAATTGTTTTAACCTCTTTATTGCGCGCGCAAACAGATGTATAGGTTTATAAACGAGAAGATATTCCATTAGAAAAAGGAGTGGTATTAACAGAACAATATTTAACTAGTATATAGGACTTACTAGAGAAATATATGAATTTTTTTACTGCCTATCCAGATATATTTTTAGATTTAATTGCGCCGGTTGATGCATAGATTAAATTATTTCCTTACTAGCGAGTTTTCTTGCGCGCGGTCATGCGATTTAAAAATGTTTATGTTACGGCTTGTCGTGCGTTCTCTAAATCTTTTATTACTATTCTTGGAATGGTATTATAGTGTATCTTTATGCCGCGTACCAAACGATTTATTTGCGCGCCCATGAAAGCGTAGGCAGCGCAAATTGCGAAAGAAAAATTAACCGAAATATTCCGTGCCTGGCCATTATTGCGCCGAGAAGTAATAGGCGGAGATTTAACAGAAGTCCCAGGTAATTATGGGAAAGATTACGTAACATTGCGCTTTCGCAATGGAAGCTAGTTCGATGTAGTCGGCGCATTAGAAAGTTCATTGGGCGGTCGTCGTCATGGAGGACTCCTAGACGAAATTAAGCTTCATGACGAGGAGTTAGTTAATACCGTCGTCCTTCCTCTTATGAACGTTTCTCGTCGTTTACCCGACGGAACGGTTAACCCGAAAGAACCCAATCAGCAATAGATATGCGCGACCTCTGCTTGGTTGAAGACTAGTTTTGCATATATAAAACTTATAGATATGTTTGTTGACTCTATTATTAATCCCAGCTCGACTTTTGTTTTTGGATGCGATTATCGAGTGCCTGTTATGCATGGGTTACTTGCGCGAGACTTCGTTAATAAGCTTAAAATGAGTCCTTCTTTTAACGAAGAGACTTTTGCGCGTGAGTATTTATCTATTTGGACTGGTGGCGGAGACGAATCTTGGTTTGATTTTGATAAGCTTTAGAAATATAGAAAAATTAAAAATCCAGAAAAGCACGCAAATTTTAGAGTTGGTTCAAATTAGTATTACTTAATTTCAGTGGACGTTGGGCGACTTTCTGACCAAACTGCTGCTTGTATTTGGCGCGTTAATATAATTCAAGATAAGCACTATGCGACGCTTGTAAATCTTTTTATACTTGGTAGATAGGCAGAGAAAAAGACTTTTCAAGAGCAGGCTATTGATATTAAACGATTGGTTAACGATTTTTAGCCAAGAGAAGTAGTGATAGATTGTAATGGCTTGGGTGTTGGACTGGCTGATGTTATGATTTAGACCCAAATAGATGATAATGGAGTAGAATATGGGCCTTTGGGATTTTTTAATAATGATGATTATAAAAAAATTTAGCCAAAGAATTGCCCTACTATCCTTTATTCTCTTAAAGCTAACGGGCCACTTAACTCTAAAATACACGGCAATGCGTATACTCGTGTAAATAATGGACTTGTGCGTTTTCTTATTAAAGAATAGGACGCGCGCAGTATGTTATTAGCAACAAAGGTAGGTTAGAGAATGTCTTTGCGTGAACGAGTAGAACGATTATTGCCGCATGAGATGACCACCAAGCTTTTTGAGGAGATGGCAAATCTTCGATTAAAGCGAGGCGGCACAGGATTAGATATAGTCCTTGAATAGATTAATGCGCATTATCCAAAAGATAAATATTCCGCTTTTGCTTATGGATTATGGCGCATTAAAGAGATTGAAGAAGAACAATTTAAGCATAAGCGTAGATTTTCTTCTGGATCTGAACGACAATTAGTCTTCTTTACGGGAGGAATTTAAATGAAAAATAAACTTGATTTTGCTCTCTTTTAGAAGGCGTAGGAAGGAATGGTAGCTACTTCAGATGCTTTTTGGAGCAAGTCCTATACTAATATAACTGGTTGGAACTTACGAGCCAAGAAGTATACGATGGAAGAAGTTGCAGAAATTATTAGTTCTGGTTCAAAAGAAAGACAGCGGTTACTTTCCTTACATTATTTCTATCGAGATGGAATTTATCGTAGAATTATTATCTACTATGCAACGCTTTTGAAATACATAGGGCTTTTAGTGCCTAATAGCGATAAGCTCAAGAATCTCTCCAATTCCAGTACTATCAAAAAGTATAATAAGGCGCTTGATTATGTAGAGAATATGAAATTACCTACTTTATTAACTGATATTAGTTAGAAAGTATTGGTTGATGGAGTATATTATGGTATTATTCTTACAAATGATAGAAATAATTTTGCTATTATGGATTTACCTTTTAACTATTGCCGCACTCGTGCGAAAGATTGGTTAGGTAATGATATAATAGAGTTCAATGTTTCTTATTTTGATACTATTACAGACAAAGATTCAAAAGAATATGCGTTAAAAATTTATCCCAAAATAATAACCAGTTATTATAAGAAATGGTCCAAAGGGATAGTTCCTAAAGATGACCCTTGGGTAATTGTTCCTACTAAAATTGGTATATGTTTTTATATGTTTGACTGTAGGCCGTTCTTTTTAACTACTATACCTGCATGTATTAATTATGATAATGCAGTTGAAACAGATAGAGAAAAAGAATTGGAAGAAATAAGAAAGATAATCGTACAAAAAATTCCTCATCTTTCTGATGGCGGATTACTATTTGAACCAGAAGAAGCTAAAATTATTCATGAAGGCACCGTAAAAATGATGAAAGGTAATAAGAATGTTTCTGTTCTTACTACTTATGCAGATGTAGATTCGGTTGTTTCTAAAACCACTAATGAAAATACTAATAATGTATTAGAAAAGAATATTCAAAATCTTTATAGTCAAGCTGGTGTAAGTAGTTAGTTGTTCGCAGCGACAGGTAATCTTAGTATTGAAATTTCAATTAAAAATGATACTGCTTTAATGATGTTTTTAGCTAATAAGTTTAGTAATTTTATTAGCTACTTATTAAATGATAAGTATAGTAATGGAAATCTTAGTTTTAAATTTACTATTCTTCCTATTACTTATTATAATGAATCTCAATATATAACAGATTCCTTAAAGCTCGCGCAAAGTGGGTATAGTTTCTTACTTCCAGCGCTTGCATAGGGGCTTACATAGAGAGATTTAGCTAATATTAAGGAAGTAGAGAATAATGCGTTGAAATTAAGAGAGCTATTAGTACCATTAGAATCTTCCTATACTCAATCTTCTGGACAAGTTGGACGTCCGAAATTACCGGATGACCAAAAATCTGATAAAACTATAGCAAACGAAGTATCATTAGATTCTTAGGGAGGCTCTGAATAATGAATGATATACCTTGTTTTGAGTTCCCGGTAACAATTTATAATATTTTAGAATAGTTTACTCCTACTTTGTCGAGGGCGCGCGTTCGGATTTTTTATAAGGGTGCTAATCGTAATGGTTCCTTTATTTCCGATGAGTTTGCAGAAAAGCTTATAAGCTCACTTCCTTATGCGCCAGTTAAGGGTATATACGATGTGGGCGAGCAAGATTATTCTGACCATGGTCCTAGTAATGAGTATGGGCGCATCTATGGCGTTGTCCCAGTAGATAACAATTTTGCTTGGGAGACGAATATAGATGATGATGGGGTTACGCGCACTTATGCGGCTTGTGATGTTATTCTTTATACTGCGATGTACAAAGAAGCAAGCGAAATAGTTGGTAAACCACAATCTATGGAATTATTCCCTCCTTCTATAAAAGGAGAATGGATTGTATATAACGGTTCTCGTTATTTTAAATTTACTGATGGCTGTTTCTTTGGACTTCAAGTGCTAGGGACTGACGTAGAGCCTTGCTTTGAGGGCGCCGGCTTCTTTACTCGTTAGGATGCGGTCGCGCAGATCACAGAGTTAATTGAGAAATTAAATGAGTATGTTCTAAAGTATTCCTATGGAGGAAAATCAAAAATGACTTTGAATTTTAAGGTTTCTGATAGGGAAAAATTTGATGCCATCTGGACTTTATTAAATTCTAATTATAATGAAGAAAATGGCTGGGTCATTGACTATGCTATTGTAGACATATATGATGAATATGCCATTGTATATAATTATGAGAATAATAGTTATGCGCAGGTTACATATACTAAGAATGATGAAGATAATACCGTTGCTCTTGGTGAATTTACAACAGTTTATGCTATGTTTGTAACCGAGTCTGAGAAAAATGCTCTTGAGGCTCTGCGTACGCTTAATGGTGATAGTTTTGAATTAGTGAATGAGAAATTTAGTGCGGCGATTGAAGCTGAACTCGCAGCGAATAATAGCGTCGAAGAAGCGAATACGAAAATTGAAGAATATAGCACCAAAATTTCAGAGTTAGAGAATAATCTGACTACTTTAAATACAGAGAAAGAAACTGTCGAAGGCAATTATACTGCTGCCAATGAGAAGATTTCTGCTCTCGAAGAAGAAGTTAATTCTTTGAAAGATTATAAGTCTGCTGTTGAGAAAGAAAAGAAGTTAGCTATTATTAATACTTATAGTTCTGTTCTTAGTGATGAGGCTATTGAAGACTTTACGAATCGTATTGATGAATATGCTGATGAAATTTCTTTGGATAAAGATATGGCCTATGCTCTTAAAAAGAGTAATTTCTCTATTTTTAATTAGGCCCCTGAATATATTCCCACACCTGCTGCGGGCAATGACGATGGTGGCTTACGTGAATTATTGTCCCAATATAAAAAGTAATTACTTTGGAGGAATATAAAATGTCTTTAAAGAGATTAGTTATTGATGGTTACGGTCAGGTTGAATTAAACCAAGTGGCTTTCCGTCGTGACGGTCGCGTTGCGGCTCAGTGCAAGCCCAATGCAACAAGTTTTGCTTCCACAGCTCTTGAGAACGGTATGTTGCTCGTTGTTGATGAAGTAAAGCGTGAAGTCCGTCTTCCTGGTGCCACTGAAGCCGAGCCTGTTGCTCTGGTTTATAGTTCCGAGCATATGTATGACGAGAGAAAGCCTGGTTTGAAGAATTTCGTAAATGATACTTTCCTTCCTCGTCTTGGTTATCTGTCTGTTGGTGATAGATATACCACAAATTGTATTAGTTATGATGATAGCGAGTTTGCCACTGAGGCTGCTCTAAAGACTGCTATTGATGCGGCTGCTACCACTGCTGTTTATGCTGGTATTAGTACTGATGGCGCGCATAAGCTCAGTGCTACTAAGCCTACTTATGGTCCTGTCCTTAAGGTTCGTAATGGCTTCACAATGCCCGATGGCACCTATGGTGTGCAACTTGTTTGCGTCCAGGCGTAATCTTAAAGGAGGATATAGAAATGGATAAGAGAATTTATGAATTAGCTCTTCATGCTGCAAATCGTACCGCTCCTGCTGACTTCTCCTATGAGAATGTTGAAACTGCTCTTCGTGAGGAGTTCCGCAAGATGGCTGGTTCCGTGAATGAGTTCATGCGTAATCGTTATGATATTTATGATATTATAATTAAGACTGCTGATGAGGTTATGCCTCGCAAGGCCATTGATATTATGGGTCAGTTTGCTGAGATTCAGAGCGTACCCCAGGGTACAAAAGCTATCTTCCGTACTCGTACTGGTAAGATGCGTGCCCGCAAGTTCTTAACTCAGGTTGGTCTTTCTGGTGTCTATGAAGCTTTCCGTCTTGACAACAAGACCTTCGAGCTGAATATGGGTGCTATCGGTGGTGCCGCCACTATCGACTTCTGCCGTTATCTTGATGGTGCGGAAGATATGGCCGAGTTAATGGACATCATCGTTGAAGGCCTCAGTGATGCTGTATTTATCGAAGTTCAGAAGGCTCTGCGTGCTTCTTTGAATGCTGTACGTCCTGCTTCTACTGTATATACAGATAATGCTTGGAATAGCGACCATATGTTTGCTCTCTGCAATGTAGTTCGTGCGTATGGCCAGAATGCCGTAATCTTTGCGCCACCTGAATTCGTGGCTGCTATGGGTCCTGATGCCATCGTTCCTATTCCTGCTTCTGGCAATTATGGTGGTGTGTATCATCCTCAGGATATTGATGCTATCCACAATACTGGATACATTAATCTGTTCCGTGGTACTCCTATCGTTCAGATTCCTCAGTCTTTTGTTGACGAGAACAACGATAAGGTTTGGATTGACCCCTCTATCGCTTACGTTCTCCCCACCGGTGGTGAGAAGGTTGTAAAGGTCGTTCTTGAGGGCGAAACCCAGATTAAGGACCATGACAATTATGATAATTCTATGGAAATCCATGTTTGGAAGAAAATGGGCTGCGGTATTCTCAGTTATAACAACTGGGGTATCTACCAGAATCAGGCCATTCAGACCCCCGTTATGGATAATCCCTATGGTATATAATTTAATTTAATATCTAAGGGGAGGGGCGATTCCCCTCCCCTATTTTAAAAATCTAAGGAGTTAAAAGGAGAATTCTATTATGGAAGGAAAAGTTACTATTATTAATACTGTTAATGCTCGTGTTGGTGTTACGTTACCTGATATTCACTTTACGCATACATGGTTGAAGAAGGGAGATAAGTTTAGTGTATCGCATGATATTTTTGATGCGATGATGTATGATACTGGTTCGCGCAATATGTTTGAGAAGGGTATTCTTTATACTGAAGACATGGAAGTTAAGAAAGAATATGGTCTTGAACCGGAAGATGCGGAAGAGCCAGTAAATATTATTATTCTCAATGAGGCGCAGATGAAGCGGTATCTTACTGTAATGCCGTTCCATGATTTTAAGGAAGGGTTAGAAAAAGTTTCTAATGAGCAGATTGTGCTTTTGGCGCAATATGCAATTAATAATAAGATTACTCCAAGCATTGACAAGAAAAAGTATATACAAGAACGTGCGATGATTGATGTTTATAAAGTTCTTGAAGAAAACCAAAAGGATGAAGATGCTGCAAAAGCTGCAAAAAAATAATGGAGGTTTAATATATGACCTCTTATCAAACTGTATATGATGCTTTTTTAGCAAAATTATTGGATGATGAATGGGGATTTTGGACTGAAGATGAGGTTAATTAGGATTTAAGATAGCTTTTAGAAGGAGCAATTCCTTGGTTTAAATTCCCTAGAACTTCTCTTGACCGTGGGGACTTTGGTTTTGAGAATGATTTAAGTAATATAGAGATTTAGATTTTAGCTACTTACATGAAATGCGAGTGGTTAAACAGAACTATTTTAACATGGGAAAATGTAAAGCCTCTTTATGAAGAACGAGATTTTTCACAGGCAAACTTATTAGCAAAATTTTAGTCTATGCTTACTGAAGAAAAATACAATGCGCTTAAGCTTGAAAGAATTTATTATAGATCTTATGATGGTAAGCCATTTGATTTTACTTCATTAGCCGGAACAGATTAATGAATAATACTAGTGAGATTTTAACTGAAGCTTATTTTAATAAGTTAAAAAATAAATATTTTGGTTTGCTTTGTGAAAAAGAAAAAAATAGAGATTGGGAGAAATTTCTTGATTCTATTATTATTGAACTTTATGGCTTCCCAGAAGAATAGCGCACAATTAATTGGTTAGAATTAATTAATAAAACCAATTCTTTACGTTACTTAGATTATGAGTATTTTCGTAAAACCATATTTGAATGTATGGGTTTACTTTCAAAATAAATGACTTATTTTGAAGATATTTATTTAAAACGGTTAAATAGATATGGGTTAAATTATTAGTCCCGAATTTAGACCTAGCGCGAGCGTCAATTTGAAAATTTATTAATGAAAAGTGCTTATAGGGTTGACTTCGATTATCAAGATTAGGAGCACCCTGGACTTTTAGAACGGTATAAACAAGATGAAACAGAGACGCGCGCGTATCTATTAACTAGAGTAAGTTTAAATATCCCTAATGGAACTATTCTTTACCTTCCAAATAAAGATTTAGAATTAATTCCTTGGATGATATACTGGCTTGAAAATATTAAAGCTAGTGGTTATAATCGTTATGTTATATTGAAGATGACTCATACGATTACATGGTAGAGAGACGGATAGGAATTTTCAACTTTAGCTTATTTTTATGGGCAAGAAGATAATATGTTAAAAGATGAAATTCGTTCTCGTAGTCGTATGGATACTATATATTCAGAAAATTTAAAACTTAGTTTTATGGTTATACCTACTAATGGAGACCTAAGAAAAGACGATTATTTTGAAATTGGAGAAGATAATTTATTAGAGGCTTATAGAGTTACTGGCTATGACAGATAGTCTACTCCTGGAGTAGAATATGTAAGTATTGACCCTATTTATATCTACGACCATTCTCCAATACCAGAATAGAAGTAGGGCGACAATCCGAATGATTTTTATTGGTTAAATAAGGGTGGTGAAAGCTAATGGGCGTGCGTAATTGTAGAGATTTGGGCGAAAATGCGCAAAAAATTATGAAACGGCTTTTAGCTAATCAGAAATTACTTAAGTTATTATATTATACTGATAAAGATCCATTAAATTAGCCTGATTTAACAGAGGACTAGATACAGAATGAGATTTTTGAGAAATTAGTAAAAATAATTCCTCGTGTTGGTCCAAAAGAAACAGCTCATTCAATAGTTACTATGCGTATTACACGCGGGCGTCAAAATACCGAGAATAATGAATTTAAAGATGTAAGAATTAATATTGAAGTTTTTGTTCCGCTTAAGTAGTGGATAATTAAAGATGTATAGTTGCGCCCGTTTGCTATTTTAGGAGAAATATAGGAGTCTTTAAACGGAAAAACTATTAATGGTTTAGGCAGATTAGATGGTGGAGATTTTGATTTAAACTTCTTAACTGAAGAAATTAGTGCTTATGAGTAGTATTTCTACTTAACTTCTTATGATTGAGCCATTTTTATGTATACCATAGAAATTTAAAAATCTCTGCACTATTTATCCGCCTACTATTAACTAGGTTTTAAAAGAAGAAACAAAACAATTAATTAATCTTCTTACTATTTCGTAGGAAGAATTAGAAGATTATTTTGTGGATAAAATAGACAACGAAGGCAAGTCTATTAAGCCTCCCGATCCTTTTACTTATATAATGGGTAACTCACAATATAATAAAGATTTTGAGAAGAAAGTTTTGGATAGTTTTGAATTATATCTGCACGAACCAGTTAGCTTATAGTATGCGGCGGGTAGTATTGTTATTGGAAATTTAGAAACAGAATTTTTAAAGATTTCTAGTATTGAAAATATGATGAATGAGTTGAGAATTATTAATCGAGATAATTTCTTTGATTTTTAGAACGCGATAAGAAGATCTCTTGGAGATAAAGAATTAGATCCTCCTAATCCAAATGAGAACCCGCGCATTAAAGAAATGAAAGCTAAAGCACGTTATCGAGATAGAATTAAAGCTAAAAAAGGAATCGGAATTACTTTTGAAGAAACTTTAATCTCAATTTGTTGTATGGGTATTGGTTTAAATCCACTTAATATCGGAGAGATAAGCTATGCAGCGTCTAAAAAGTTAGTTGAGAAATATCAATAGAAAGAAAAATATGATATTGATATTCGAAGTTTACTCGCTGGCGCGGATAGTAAAAAAATTAAAGTATAGTATTGGATGAATAAAAATAACGACAAATAATTAGGAGGCTATTATACATGGCAAGTATTTTAGACCGTTATGGTATTAAAGAGGTTGCAGATGTTACTTTCTATAAAATTAAGCCTGATGGTACTCAGGGCGACCCCGTATTATACCTTGATACATTAAAAGTTTCTACCATTGAGCAGACCGCGGAATCTGTTGATGCTCGTGGTGGTAAGGGTAACCCTAAGCTTGTAACCTGGGATTATGGCAAGGAAATCACAGTATCTATTGAAGACGCTTTGTTCTCTGCCAAGTCTATGGCTATCATGTTTGGTAATGGCGTTGCCACTCCCAAATCTAGTGGTACGGTTTCTCGTACAATTATGGCTCGTGTTATTGATGCGGCCACCGATTATATTGATTATATTATGGTTGATCTTTATAATTCTACTACTGGTAGTTCTGAGCGTGTTAAGGTTGATATGAAGGAAACTACCACAGCGAGAGCGAATATGATTCTCTTCTCCGCGGCAGTTACCAGGGGCTTAAATGTAAGGAAAATTACTGGTGAAGATGGTACGGTATTAGGAAGTTCTTCCGATACTGCTACTATGGGATTAGAGGCAATTAATACTGCTATTGCCAGCAAAGGCGGTCAAAAAGTTTTGATTGATTATACTGTTCCTGCTGATAAGTCTGAAATCGTCATTTCTGGTGATACGTTCCCCGGTACTTATTATGTCCAGGGTGATACTTATGCTCGTTCTGATGTTGACGGCTCCGACCAGTTCTTCCAGTTCATTATTCCGAAGGCCAAGATGACCTCTGAGAATACAATTACTTTGGAAGCTGAGGGTGACCCTGCTGTATTTAATATGAACCTCACTGTTCTCCGTCCTGAGGATGGTGATATGATGAAGCTCGTACAGTACGACTTAAAGTAATAGGAAATGATTAATTTTAAAAGGTGGAGGAAGGAATTCTTCCACCTTTTATTTTTTAAGGAGTTATAGAGTTATGGCAGAGAATGAATTTAGTCTCAAAGAATTATACAATGTAAGTCTAAAAGCTACTTATCCTATAGAGATAGGCGGTAGACGTATTGAAGAAGGAGAAACTATATGTTTTTTTGATAGTATATAGATTTCAAATTTTCAAGAGATTAAAAGTTACGTAACCGCGCATGGCGGTTATGATGATAGGCCGCACGTATGGTGGGAAACTACGAAAGAAGTAAATTTTATAATGGAAAGAGGTATTTTTTCTAAAACATAGTTTGCACTTTTAAGTAATTCTAAACTTATTACGATTAGTTAGGAAGAAAAAATTTTGGTGCCTGAGAGAGAAAGATTAGAAACGAATGAACTAGGTCGTTTTACTATAAAGGAATATCCTGTTGGACCAATTTTTGTATATGATTTAGAAACTGGGGAAAGAGTAGAAGTAGCTCGTTTTTATGAAAAAACTTATAATACTAATTTACCTTATAAAACTTTAATAGTGGATTATAATTATAATTATGAAAATGGCGGAAGTGTTGTAAATATCGGTTAGCGACTTATAAAAGGATATTTACGGCTTGAAGGAAGAACAAGGATTAAGGATGACGTAACAGGTCAAACACATACTGGAATAGTAATTATTCCCAGGTTAAAGTTAATGTCTGACTTATCTATGAGTTTAGGAGAGAAGGCGAATCCCATGGTGGGAAGAATTCAAGGGAAGATTATCCCGGAGGATAGTCGAATGAATTCTAGAGTTATAGAGATGTACTTCCTTAACGATGATATAGATAGTGATATGTAATTTAAATCGACATTAACTTTAGAGTTAATGTCGATTTTTATTTTGTGAGGTATAAAAAGGTATGAGCGGACAGAGATATAGTGTAACTATTGATGTTGGAGCGAATATTAATTAGGTTAGAAGTGCTGCCGCAGAAATGTAGAAAATTTTTAATTCTATGAATTTAGATGCAAAAGGCACTTCTGGTATTACTAGGTTATTTAGTAATTTAGACAAAGCTTTAAATGAATTGCAATAGAAAAGTAATACTGCTTTAACAGGAATAACTGATTCTAAACAAGTAGAAAAATCAGTAGGAAAAGTTAATGGTATACTAAATTCTTTAATGCAAGAATTTTAGTTATTAGGATAGAGCGCGCCTAAAGAACTAGCTTAGGCTATTTCTGGTTTTAGTGAAAAAATGGCCCAAGCCATCTAGAAATAGAATGATTATAATAAGTCTATTAAAGAAACTAGATCTTAGGCAAAAAAATTATCTGAAGCAGAAGCTAAAGCCGCGGAAAAAGTCACTAATGCTGAAAAAGTACGTGATGATAATATTAAAAAACAAAAATAGATACAAAATTCTATACGTGGTTTTAAAGGTCAAATAACTAAAAGAGACAATAGCGAGATAAGAAAAAATTACCAGGAATAGATTCAGAAAGCGCAAGAAGAAATTAATAGAATTGCATAGTAGTCAAATGTTAGAACTACTAAATCTGGATTAATTAACGAAGGAGATATTAAGAAATTATCTCCTGAGGATTTAGAAAATTATCGTTAGTTAGCAGAAGTTTTAAAAAAGGTCCAAGGAGAACTTGGAGATTATGATAAATAGACTGCTGAAATTTCAAAAAATGTAAAAACTAAGTAGACAGAATTAGAAAAATTAAATTCTGTTTTAAAAGAATAGGATACAAGTTTAAAAAATGCCCAAACAGATTGGGATAAAGCCAAATAGGCTATTAAAGATTTTAATTAGACCGGAAAAGAAGCAGAAGCCTTCAATAAATTAAAGGAAAGTTTTACTAAAGTTTTTAGTGATGATAGTTTTAAAGAAGTAAAAAATATTGATGAATTAGATGAGGCTTTAAAACGATTGGCAAATACTGCAGGAGAAGATGTAAGTTCAAAGATCGAAAAAATAAGAACGAGCTTAACTTCTACTAATATGCCAATGGAAGAAATGAAACGTCAAGCAGAAGAGACTACTCAAGATTTTTAGAGGTTGGGTGAAACTAATGAAGAATTAGATCATTTGACCTATCGTCTTAAATATTTCTTTTCTCTCGCCGGTGGATTTAATTTAATGCGTCGGGCAATTAGGTCTGCTGTAACTACGACTAAAGAATTAGATGCAGTTATGACCTAGACGGCAGTTGTTTCTGAATATACTGTAGGAGATATGTGGAAAACGCTTCCTAAGTATAGTAAAGAAGCAAAAAAATTGGGCACGGCAATAAAAGACGTATATGGCGCGCAAACACTTTATGTACAGCAGGGTCTTGATATGAATAGTGCCATGGATCTTGGTGTTGAAACCTTGAAGATGGCGCGAGTAGCTAATATTGGAGCAGAAGAAGCAACCAACTCTATGACTGCGGCATTACGTGGTTTTAATATGGAGTTGACTGAGACCAGTGCGAAACGAGTTAATGATGTTTATTCAAAACTTGCTCAAAATACTGCTTCAAATACTCAAGAAATTTCTACAGCTATGTCAAAGACTGCGGCGCTTGCTAATAGTGCTAATATGTCTTTTGAAAATACCGCTGCGTTCTTAGCGACTATTATTGAAAGTACTCGTGAAGGTGCAGAAACTGCTGGTACCGCTTTAAAAACAGTTATTGCTCGTTTTTCTGAAGTTAAAAAGCTTTATACAGAAGATTAGTTGATTGGTACTGATGAAGAGGGATAGGAAATAGATGTAAATAAAATCAGTACTGCTCTTCGTACTGCTGGTATTAATATGAATGAGTTCTTTCTTGGAACGAAAGGACTTGATGAAATTTTTAAAGAATTAGGCAGTAAATGGAATAATCTTACTACAGTATAGCAAAGATATATAGCTACTTAGGCTGCGGGTAGTCGTCAGCAGTCTCGTTTCTTAGCATTAATGCAAAATTATAACCGTACTCTTGAATTAACAGATATGGCTTATAATAGTGCAGGTTCAGGTTAGGAACAATTTGAAAAAACACTTGATTCATTAGAGGCTAAAACAAATCAATTTAAAGATACTTGGGATACTTTAATTATGGGAATCGCGAATAGCGACATGATTAAAGGTTTCATAGATTTTGGAACTCAAGTATTAGAAATATTTAATAATATTGTTGAGGCTCTTTCTGGCGGAAATGGAGTAATTAAAAGTATAACCAGTTTAGGTTTGGCTATTGGGACTTTTAAGCTTGGTAGGGGATTATTTGGAAAAAATGGTATATTAGGTGCATTAATTTCCAAAGACTCTTCTAAATTGGGCAGTAATTTTGGCAAGACTTTTATAGGTGGTTTTTAGAAATCAATTGTACAGCAAGTTTAGGGAGGATAGGCTGGAGCACTAAAGCAGTATCTAGGTGGATATTTTTATTAGAATTTTGGAATTAATAAGAATAAATTAGGTTTTACTATTGGAAATAGAAGAGTTGAATAGGTTTAGGCTGCATATGAAGATTATAATTAGAAACTAAAAGAAGATGAAATTTTAGAGAAAGAATTATATGGTAATATTTCTCATTAGCCTAATTAGTTATATAGAGATAATTTAAGAAAAGAATTCGATAAAAAAACTAAGCTAACTAAAGAATAGGGTGATAAAGTAATACAAAACGGCGGTATTGAATAGTCAATTACTGATTATAATGCTCTTGGCAACGCCGCGATGTTAGCTGGTACTGCGGTATATGGAGTTACTGCGGCATTAGAAGCTAATGGGAAAATAGGGAAAAAAACTGCGGGCATAATTAAAGGTATATCTGCCGGATTTATTGCGATGGGTGGTGCAATGAAAATTATTACTGCACTTGGTAGTGTTTTTGGCACTACTTTTGCTTCACTCGCGGGTCCAGTGGGAATTGCAATTGGAGCAGTGGCGCTCATTGCCGGTGTTTATGATGCGCTTAATGAATCAGAGAAAGAGCGTACTGAAAGATATAAAAAAGAATTAGAGGAAAGCTCAGAAAGCTTAACTTCTTTAAAGAATAAATATAAAGAATTAGAAGATTCAATTGATTCTCTTTCTAGTAAGGAAGATGCCTTTGAAGGATTAATTAAAGGTACTTAGGAATGGGATGAAGCAGTTAAAGACTTGAATACTAGCATTTAGACGTTAGTAGAAAAATATCCCGAATTAATCGAGGCACTTGAATATAATGAAAATGGGACTTTAACTTTAAATAAGGATAAAGTTAAAGAAATTCAAGAGCAATATAAAGATTAGATAACGAATGCTGAATATAGAAATATTGCAGCAAAAAATCTCATAAGTCAGTAGAATAGATAGCAAGAATTATATGCAGCAAATAGAAAAATTTCAGGATATACCACTGGTATAAAAATTAATACTAAAGAAGAGAGAAAGATTAAAGAAGCTCTTATTAATGGAATTAATGATGGATTATTAACTGAATTATCATCTTATTCTTGGGAAGATTTAAAGCCGGATTCTGAAAATATAAGTAAGGTAAAGAATTTAATTTCTAGTTTTTTAAAACAACAAGATTTTGAGGAAAATGAAATTAATAATTTACTAGAAGATAAGTCTTTATTATATTAGGCAGTAGGCCAAGAACTGGTTAGATAGATTAATGATAAATATGATAAAGAAATTCTTTAGAATAGTTTTGAGCAACGCCAAAAAATAATAGAAGATACTTTTGTTGCAGAAAGTAGCTCTATTAAAAATTTCGCTTTAAAGGGAACAGAGAAAATTTATTCTAAAGCCTATGAAAATTTAAATATCTCAGATGAAGATTTAAAAGGTACTAATGGATTAAAAGCAAAATGGGCTGCTAGTGTTGGAGCCACTTATGTAAACGATAAGAAATATAGATTAAATGGCCAAGTTTTTAACTTTGAAGATGATACAGTAAAAGCTTGGGCTTAGGCTAAAGAAGCTTCAGAAGCTGTAGAAGAAGCCTCTGACGCAACTCAAGAATGGTTTTCTAAATAGACAAAAAATGTTAAAGATTTTGTTAATGGAGTTGGTAAACGTTCAGATTTAAACAGTAAAGAAATTAAAGACGCTTTTAGTGATTTAGATGAAGGTTTATTTGATTATAGTGATGTAAAAAATAAATGGCAATAGAGTTATAATGAAATTGATGCAAATGTAAGTAAAGCTTTAGAAGGTATTTTTAAAGATTAGTTAGATGAAATAGATAAAGAAATAGAGAATACAAAGAAATAGAAAGGTTCTGGAGTAGGTGAAGGTGTTAAAGCTTTAGAGGTTAAACGACTTAGTACGGCTACTGGTGGTTTATCTGAATTAGACTTAGGTGTTTCTGCTTATGATAAAATTGCTTAGTTAATTGTTAATGCTAGTAACAATTATGGAAATAAAGTTGCAAGTAGTCTTGCTAACGCGATAGTAACTGGTATTAATGGTTAGACTTTTGCAAATCAAGAGAATAAAAATAAATTTGCTTCTGCATTATATGAAGTAAATTGGAAGACTATTAAAAGCACTGATGATTTAGTACTCGCACTTAGTGAATTAGGAGTTGCTGTTAATCCTACTGCAGATGGTTTTGAAGCTTTAGCAAAAAGTTTATTAGAAACTTAGAAAGTTTTAAAGACTTTAAGTTTAAAAGATTTACAGAAAGAAGCAAAAGAACGACTTGATTTGCGAGATAGTTTAAAAACTGCTACTAATGCTACTTTTAGCGAAGAAGATTATTAGAAGTTATTAGGTTATGGTGCGAAACGTTCTGATTTTGTATATACTGGTTAGGGATATACTTATACTGGTGGACAAGTAAAAGATTTAGCTACTACAATAGATAATAATTTGGGAAGTATTGCTGAAGATACTAAAAAGAATTTATAGTAGCAAATTGACGTAGGTAAAAGCTTTGAAGAAAGCGTTTAGGCATCAACCGATAATAGCGAAGATTTTGGAAAATTTTTATCAGGTGAATTAGATAAAGATAATGCTGATACCATAAGAAGTATTTTTTCAAATTTAGGAATTAAAGAATTATATAATGAATTAACTGGTGAAATGGTTAAATTAGATGAAATAACTACACCAGAAGGGCTAGTTGATTATTATAAAAAATATTTAGATTATTATGCTAATTATAAAAGTAGAGAACTTTAGATAGCAGAAATAGATAAAAATAGCCAGTTTTTTGGAAAAAGTGCAGATTATGTTCGCTAGAATGGGGGAGAAGATTAGCAATAGATCGCAGCGGCAATAGTAGATGCGGAAAAAATAGGTGTAAGCATAAAAGATTTAACAGATTATGCTCAACAATTATCTACTCTTAATACTACTTTACGAGATGCCGCGGGAGAAGCTAATGGTTTAGCCTATGCAATAGCATATGATAATATGCTTATGAATCAAGGCTTACAATAGTTAATTAGTAATTATGATACTTGGGAAAAAGTTTTAAAAGCCGCGGAGAAGAACGAAGCAGCTAAAGATACTCAAGAATATACAAATACGGTAGTTGGATTAAGGGAAACATTATAGAAAATTACTGGGACTACTTCAGAATTTAGTGAAAAATTTTTAACTGCTACTGATACTTTAGAATTATTTAAAAAGGCCGCTACAGGCGATACTGATGCAATAAACAAATTAAGAAAAAGCGCTGCTAAAGATATATTAAACTTAGATTCATTAGGTTCTGCTGGATAGGAATTAAATAAGTGGATTGATAATGCTGATTTAGATAATATAAAAATTGGTGCAGAATTAGATACTAATGTAGCGGATGTGTTTTAGGGATTACTTGATGCAGGTACTTTGACTGCAGAGTAGGTAAACTCAGCGTTAGAAAGTATTGGGTATGAGCCCGATATTGGTACTGAGACAGTTACTGTTGGCAGTGGTACATAGACGCACCAAAGCGGTTATACTACTTTTACGGATGTTAATGGTGTAACTCATACCGTTAAAAACGAAGGTGGTATGGATATAGCTGCTGATTAGCAAATTGAAGTTCCAATAATAGGGGGTTCTTCAAAAGCTAAAGCTACAGGTTCTGGTAGAGGGGCTGCAAAATTTAAAGGCGGTGCCGGTTCTACTGCAAATCCTACTAATAAAAAAGGTGGCGGTGGCGGTGGCGGTAATAAAGAATTCAAAAATGACTTCGACAAATATTATAATCAAGTCGAAGACATTAACGAACTTGAACGCCAACGTAATCTTCTTGAATCCGACTACAATCAACTTCTAAAAAATGAGACCAAATCTGGTAAAGAAATTTATGATAATTTAAAAAAGCAACTTCAACTTCTTAAAGAACGTAGAGATTTAACTGCCGATCTTGCAGAAAAACGTAAGTAGCAAATAATTGAAACTACTTAGGCAGAAGAATATTCAAAAGTAGCTAAATATGCCTGGTGGAATGAATCAGATTTAACTATTGAAATAGATTGGGGTGCTATTAATCAAGTAAAAGATTCTGAAGAAGGCGACCTTATTAAAGAATATGTTAAAAAACTTGAAGATTTTCAATCTAAATATGATGATTAGATTGAGGCTCTTGAGGATATAGAAGATGCAGTCCAAGACATAAGAGAACGAGGAAAAGACCAGTATAATACTTTAGAAGAACGAGTTCGTGATGCTCTTATTAAGTAGATTCAAGATAAAATAGATGAACTTCAAGAAGTAGAAGAAGCAATAAATAATACAAATCAAAAATTATTTGATTCAATGCAAGAGACTCTTGAAAAATAGAGACAAGAACGAGATAATGCGAAGACAGAAGAAGATTTATCTGATAAAGAGAAAAGATTGGCTTATCTCTAGCAAGATTCTTCTAATGCTAACGCTCTTGAAATTGCGAAACTACAAGAAGAATTAGCAGATGCACGTCAAAATTATACTGATACATTAATCGACCAAAAGATTAGTGAGTTGCAACGCCAAAATGATGAAGCGCAAGAGTAGCGTCAAGAACAAATTGATCTTATGCAAAGGTCTCTTGATTGGCAAGAAAAATCCGGCGCTTTCTGGGAAACGGTATATTAGTATATTAATGAAGGTACTGATGCAGTTGGAGCACTTGTAAAATAGAGTGACTTAGAAAAACTTTTAATGTCTGCTGAGCCGTGGGATAAACTTTCAGAAGAATAGAAACTGAATTGGGTCAATGAATTAATGGACCAAATCGCGCAAGGGGTTGCTTATTTAGAAATGTAGCGGCAGCTTGAAGATATTGGAACAAAAGAAGGCACAAAAATCAGCTTTACTACCGCAGATAATAGAATTTTAAATGGAACCGTTGATAAAAATGGGAATGTAGTAGTTACTAATGATGATGGGTCTACAGTAACTTACAAAGATGTTTTTCAAGATTACCATGGTGCTTTTAGAACCTTTGAAACGGAAGGAGAAGCAAAAGCCGCACCGAAGCCAATAACCAGTACTGCTAAGCCAGTAAGTACCACAACGACTGGAACTAGTGGTAATGGAGGGAATAATTTAGATGGGCATGAATGGTATTTTGATAGTAAGGAACATTATCATTTAACAAATACAGGGAAAAAAGTAAATAGAGAACAGCACAATAAAGATAGAAAAGTTGAAACAGGGAAATATTATACTTGCTATTGTAGTGTGTGTGGTTACTATATGGGTCAAGAAGTAATTCCAGAAAGAGAATCAGTGAAACCAAAAAGGTATACTATTGGTGGTGGTGGCGGCGGCTTTGGCACCGTTTTAATGAAGTATGCTTCTGGTGGTCTCAATACTAAAACTGGTCCTGCTTGGTTAGACGGCACTCCCTCAAAACCAGAGCTCGTTCTTAACGCTCGCGATACACAAAACTTTATCGAATTAAAAGATACTCTTGCAAATATACGAAAAGGCGAGAATTTAGCCCTTAATGGCGGCAATAATTATTATAATATTGAAGTTAAAGTAGATCAAATATCTAATGATTATGATGTTGATAAAGCGATTAATCGTATAAAGGCTCGTATTGCACAAGATGGAGCGTATCGTAATGTAAATACTCTTTCTCGACTTCGATAATATAAAATAACGAAATAAATAGAGTAGGGTTTTAAAAACCCTACTTTATTTATAGAGTTAAAGCGATAAAATAGATGTAAACGGATTAAAGGAGGAATGACAATATGCCTATTAAGGGTGATTTTATATCTTTTTCATATAATGGTGTCCATTCTACCGAATTAGGAATTGTGCATGTAAGTTCATCTGATAGATATGCAGATGCATTACTTCCGGCAATTCAAGATAAAACCGTTTAGGTTTCCGGTAATGATGGCACCTATTTTTTTGGAAGTTATTACACTTAGCGACAAATTACATTAGTTGTTGCTTTTGATGAAGTTACAGAAGATTAGATTCGACTGGCGCGAAAAATTTTAGGAAGTAGACAGTCTCATCCGTTAATTTTTGATGAAGAGCCATATAAAATATATTATGCAAAAGTAAGTGGCACTCCACAATATAATTATATTCCTTTTAGTAGTCCTAGGGTTTATAAAGGAGAGGGAACCTATACTTTTACTTGCTACGAACCATTCGCGCATTGTCCTAATAATTATAAATATTTAAATTAGTATACGTTAGGAAACCCTGTTTATTATAAATATGATAATAAAGAAGAATGGAATTTAAGTGCAAATCTTTTGGAATCTAAAACAGATGGCGTAAATACTTATGATACTTTTATAAATGGAAGTTTTTAGGTATATAACCCAGGAGATTTAGAAACAGATTTTAAATTGATAGTTCCAATTAATGCAACTATAAAGGGATTAAAAATTTCAGATGGGCTTAATGATTTAGATAGCCACATTTTAATGTTAAAGGACAACATTTCTCCGAAAGGAGAAGATGCTTTTCTATTATTTAATTCTCGAACTAATTTAATTGAAGGGTTAAACGCAGATGGCGCGCGCACTATGAATTTATATAATGAATATATTAAAAATGGTCATTGGTTCAAAATACCCTTAAACGAAGAAGGAAAGAGTTGGTATTTTACACTAATTAATTATAATGGAGATGATCCGATTTTAGAATATGATTATCTCTATTTCTAATATGAGGAAAAAGCAATGAGTATAATTAAAAAACCTTATGAATTAAGCGTTTGGGAAGACGTACTTATATATGTAGGTAAAGACTCAAATGGAGAGGATATTGAATCTTCTAATATTAATGATTTAGCTATAATAGATTATTAGTATTATACAGAAAATAGATTAGCAATTATTGGTTCTGATACAATGACAGACCCCGGTCGCGCGCATAATGTAATTTTTAAAAAAAATATTAATGGTACTCAAATAGTTACCTTTGATATGTTTTATTAGTACGAAAATTTTGAGACTGGAGAGATTATTCGTAATCCGCTTATTAATCTAGTCGTTGATGAAAGAAAAATTAAGCTTTTTTATGAAAAACAATGGTATGATTTTATCGTTAAAAAAGACGATGAAAAAGGCAGAGATTACAAATATTCTTATACTTGTACTGGTCTAGCCGCGAATGAATTAGGAAAAACCGGATTTAATATTGAACTAGATGTTGAGTTAGAAAATAACATCGGTACTATTTAGCAATTGGGTGAAGCAGTACTAAGTGGCTCTGATTGGTAGCTCGCGAGTGAAGGGCAAGAAGTTATATAGTAGACAAATAATGAAGCTTTATATAGTATTATTTTAACTAGTCCATTAAATAATATAAAGCAATTAGATGAAACTACTCCTATTTATTAGGAAGAAACTTTTACTACAATTCCATCCGGCGCGCGTATTTATGTATATTACACTCCTTACGCAACACAAGAGAAGGATTATTTTTAGTTCATTTATGTATATAATGATACTGGAATGGAAAATCCGGATTTATTAGAAGATAATATAACAATTAACTGTAATAATAGTCGGACTTATGATTTATATATATCTAATGTGGAATGGGAAAATGAAAAGCCTTCTTTTGCTATTGGAACACCTGTAGTTGCATAGTATCGTGGAGAAAGGTATGTAAGAAAATAGTTATCTAGCTATGACCCAGTACTCGAAAGAACTGTTTTAAAATATATTAGAGATGAAATTGAATATTATGGATATACAACTACAAAATATATTGATACAACAACTGTGTAGAATTATATCTATAATTCAACTAATTTTTCTGGAACCTCTTATTGGGGTATTTATGGTGAGAGTACCCTTAAATTTATATAGGCTAGAGTATTTCCCAATGTACAAATAGATAATATAGGAATGGAACGAGCCGGGTATTTAGTTGTTAATTTTGGTAATAGCTTAGAAACTCGCTTAGTAAATGAGGGTATTATTCAAAATTATTCTCGTATTAATAAGTTTGACAAAGGAGAAAAATATAGATTTAGGATTTCCATTGGCACGGTTAGTGGATAGGATTTTACTTTTTTAACTACTTTACCTTTTAAGATTTAGGTTAAAAAATATTTAAAAATTGATTAGGATAGCGCAGAAGATATAATATATTTCGATTCTAACAATTTAACTCCATAGATTGAAAATAATTATATAATTATTGATATGGAGTGTCTTCATTCTGCCACTTGGCGCGAACTTAAAGATGCGGTTGGGATTTTTTTAATACCTACAGCATAGACATCTATTGATTATTATATAAAAGATATTCAATTTTATAATTATGTGGTTGGAAAGAATGATATAATAATCGCGCCAAATGATCCTATCGAAAATTTACCTGATGTTCGTATTGAAACCGAGAATCATTTTTATAATCCTTCAGAAAACTTGGGAAAATTAACTGAAGAAGATTATATATTTAGTGAATCTGACCCTTCTTTATATACTCCATTATATGGAAGTGGAGAAAATAAGTTTGAAAAAGTTCGCAGTATTTCTGCAAAGGAATCAAACCGATTTAATTTACTTTAGGAATTAAGTGAAATATTTGAATGTTGGGTAAGATTTAATATAGACCATGAATTAGATGGAACAATAAAAATTGAGGACTTTGATTATTATAATCTGGTGAATATTCCGGAAGGAGAAAGTACTAATAACTATTATATTTATGATTGGAATAATAGAAAATATGTTTCTCCAGTAGAAGAATAGGCAATTAAAGGTTAGAAATATTATGAAAAAGTTTCTCGTAAACGTCAAGTTAAAAAAGTTACTTTTTATAAAGAAATTTTAATTGATAATTACGCAGGTTTTAAGTATGGTATTAATTTAAAAGATAATAATCGAACCTTAGATAGCGAATAGATAGTTACAAAAATTATAGTTAAAAATAATAATTGTGACTAGGCAGAAAATGGGTTTTGTTCTATCGCTCGCGCGAAAGATAACCCAATTAAAGAGAATTTCGTTTATAATTTTGATTATTATACTTCTTAGGGTATTATTAATACGAATACGTTAAATAATGATTTGTATTTAGAAATAAATGGTTCTATTGGTCTATATCCAAAATTATCTCGATTAAATAAAGAACGGAATGAGTTAATTGATTCAGCCGCGCCATTGGCTAATTCAATAGATAATTTAAATTCTAGATACCAAGCCGCTATTTTAGAATATAATGCGGCAGAAAAAGAATTATAGAGAATGAAAGACCCTAAAAGTGGGACAATTTATCAATATACGCATTATATTTATGAAGATTTTTATAATTAGTATACGAGAACAGAAAATCATTTGAACGTCCCTGCCTATAATAATGAAATATATTATATTAATGTTGCTGGAGTAACTAATATTACATCCGATGATGGAGAATTAGTGTTTTATTAGGCCACTAATGATACAGAACCTTAGAGTGGAAAGACATATTATTATATGTCTAGTGGTCGTTTTACTTAGCTAAATTCTACTAAGTTTAGAAACACTAGTATTTATTATGAAGAAGTCAGCGAAAGTTATGAAGCTGGGACTTATTTTTAGACTAGTGATGAAGTTAGTTAGTTATCTTTTATTGGAGACGGAAATCCAGAAATTTATATATATAACGCCGCGCGTCGACGTATATAGGATTTAGGTGCAGAAGATTTTATAAATGATAATTTTACTATTTCTACTCTTGAAAAAATAGTAACTCAAGAAAATAATAAAATTAATGCAAAAAAAGAATTAGATTAGGTAAAACCAGACTTAGAAGAGACGCAACAAAAATATGATGCTATTTAGGATTAGTTAAAAAATATTGCTAATGCTACAAATGAAATAGAGAAAGAATTTATCGTAAAATATTCTCGTTATATCCAAGAAGGTTCCTGGACTGACGACAATTATATGGATGATGATTTATATTATCTTGATTCGCTGTCAGTTCTTTATTAGTCTGCTTATCCTAAAGTTAGTTATAATTTTAGCGTAATAGATATTAGTGCTTTAGAAGAGTATGAATTATATAAATTTGATATAGGATATAAAACCTACGTCGAGGATACAGAGTTTTTTGGATATTAGATAATAGATACTCTTCGCACGCCTGTAAAAGAATAGGTGGTTGTTACTGAGGCTACTATTTATTTAGATGAAAATGATAAAAATGAATTAAAGGTTTAGAATTATAAATCTCATTTTGAAGATTTATTCTAGCGTATTACGGCAGTAACCTAGAATCTTGAATACCATAGCGGAGAGTATAATCGCGCGGCAAATGCAATTACTGCAACTGGTGAAATTTCTTAGTCTGTAATGTAGAAATCTCTGGCCACCTCTTCTTATGTAATTTCTAACGCTAAGGATCAATCAGTTAGTTGGGATGAAACTGGTCTTTAGGCAGTTAATTTAAACGATCCCGCACAAATAACTCGTTTAGCTAGTACAGGAATTTTAATTTCAGCTGATGGTGGCCAAACATGGGGTGTAGCAATTAGTGGATATGGTATTAATACAAACTATTTGTCTGCTGGTATCATTGACGCGGATAGAATTAATATCATGTCTGGCGCTTGGCCCACTTTTAAATGGGATAGTCTTGGATTAAGAGCATATGGTTTTACAAGTGATGGATAGGGCAATATTTTATCTTATGATCCATCTCGATATGTCGCTCATGATAGATTTGGTATTTATGGAATTAATGGATTAACAGACGCTAATTTTTAGAATATTTAGGATATTAAAGATAATGCTACTTTTGGTTTAACTTGGGATGGACTATTTATCAAATCTACTCATAGAGATGGATATGTAAGTATTGATTCATAGGAAGATATTACCTTAAACGAATATTATACTTCTAATGGTGAAAGGTTAGAACGCATTCGTGGAAAGTTTGGACTTTTAAGTGATGGAGACACTAATACTCTTGGACAAGATATTTATGGACTCGCATTATATGATTCAAATGGATAGTCTACGGTAGAAACGAAATCTAATGGTACTCTGTGGCTAAAATCTTAGATGGATATAGGCGATTCTTCTACTAATGAAATTTATATTGGTGTCGGTAAACAGGCTACCGAAGCAGAAGTATTAAAATACGGCGCGAATCATGGAAAGAAGGTTTTTACCGTACATGGCGCGAGTTATACAGATGAAACTGGCGCTTCTGGAGGTAATACAACAATAGACCGTTTTTCCGTATATGAAGACGGATTTATTGTAAGTAGAGGTAGTTATATATCTGGTCCAATAAACATTACTGAAGGCGGCTAGATTGGTAATATGACGGTTGCCGGTTTAGTGGATACTGTAGGTGTAAGAATTGTACCAGGGAATACTGAATTTAAATATAATAATAATGAAGCTACACCATCTAGTATGACTTTTACTGTAACTCACGGGTTTGAAGGAACACCAACTTATTAGTGGTATTTATGGAAAAATGCCAGCGAAATTGATAATCATAGTATTGCTAATGCACAAAGCAACAGTTATACTTATATATTTTCTGATTCTGACTTCCAAAATGGTATAGCTTATTTAAAAGTAAAAGTTAGTATTAATGGTTAGAATTATACAGATAGAATTACTTTAAGTTATGTCAGCGATGGAGATGGCACACCGGGAGAAGACGGGGTTGTATATACTTATTATATTGATAGTTCTTTAGGAGATGTTATTAATATTTCTAATTTACCTATTGGCGCGATGCAAACTTAGTTAACTGGTCACATTTACAAAACTTAGGGAAATGGCGCGCCAACAGAAATTACTAATTCCGTTAATAATTGGGAATGGCATTAGATAGATGAAAATGGTAATGATACAATAATTCAAGGAGTTACGACTTCTAGTTTTGGCTATAATTTAGCGTCTTGGAATAGAGTACAAATTTATTTTATAGCAAATGTTAATAGTTAAGGAGGAAGGGGTATGATTTTATCTAGTAGTAAATTAAATTTAATAAAGATAAGTGATGGTGCCCCTGGCATTCCTGGCAAAGACGGAGCAGATTCTAATCAATATACTATTCATACTAATATAGAAGAAATATTAAAATTTGTTAATGCATCAACTTCTACTTATGAAAATAAGAAATATAGTTTTTCAGCAACAGAAATATAGATGATAGGTTTTGATATTAAAAATTAGAATATACTTCCCAATAATCCAGTAGGAAGTAACTATAATTATGCTGATTTAGATGTAAAAATTACTAACTTTAATTTTAAAACGTATATTAAAGAAGAAAATTACGCGGATTATGTGACGAAATCCTCTGGATTAGGCGGCGATGGAAATTCTTATTTTTTTAATTTGCAATAGTTATATGATGATTTTATAAATGGGTAGTTGAGTAATAAAATAAAAGATTATATTTTAGTAGATATTAGCATAGAAGAGTTTAATAATAATAAAACGAACTATTATATTAAAAACAACAACACTTACATTTAGTGTACTGAAAGTTCTATTTATAATGAAAATATAGATTATTATATTTATAGTAATAAAGATATAATGCTTATAGATATAACCAATTTTTTCAATGATTAGAATAGTACAGATTTAATTCTATATGGTAAAATTTATGAAAATGAAGAAAAATTTGTTAATATAGAAAAATATCTAATTATGAAAAATGGTTTATCTGGTGAGATGCTTGATTTTTCCATTAATGCTGGCGATTTTAATGCAGCTATTCAGAATACAGGATTAGTATTTAATGCAAACGGTTTGACCGTTACTGACGGAGGCTTTAAAATATAGGCTACCAATAATGGTGTTGTTTAGACTGTTTTTTCAATTAATAATTTAACTCATCAACTTGAAATGAATGGAACCGGAAGATTTTCGGGTGATATTTACGCAGATAACGGTTATTTTAACGGAGAAATTAATTCTAATACTGGATCAATCGGCGGGTTTCAAATTGGTTAGCATTCAATTATTTCTGACGATTTAGAATTATATTCTTCTTACGGTAATAATGAATCTTATATTAGAGTTAAAAATATTAAGATAGGCTCTGGCGCGGAAGTTGAGGGTTCGATAAAAATTGGCAATTTAAGCTTGTTGAACCCTCAAGCCTCTGGCGGAGACGTATTGAGATTAGTTAAAAATGAAAATGGTTCAAACGTAAATTATTTTACTTTAAATAATAATGGGGATATAATAGGTAATAATTGGAGTATTAGGAAAATTAATAATGATGTTACCGCTACTTTTGATAAACTTATTGCGCAAGATGGTGAATTTAATGGAGTTATAAACGCGCGCGATGGTAGATTTACTGGTGAAGTAGTTTCTAGTATAATTAATGCTTCTACTATTAATACGGCAAATTTTGTTACAGAAAAAACTCGTTCAATGGGTGGCGCCTTTGTTTTTAAGCCAACCTTTGAAGTTTTAGGTATTGAAGGACAAGAAGATAATAGAATAAAAATTATTTTAGCTAATACTACAGAATCTTATATTCCTGATTATGATACAGAAACTGGAGTAGCGCATAAAGATATAATTATCGCGCTATCTGGAAAAGATATTCGATATGGAAAAGTAATATCAAAAGCTTTAAATAATAATAAGATTGAATTAATTGCAGAGTTTTATTCAATTGATTATTCTTCTATTGTTTCTTAGAGTAATGATTATAATACAATAACTATATTTGGATATGGAAATTACAATGAAATATTAATTGGAATTAATTCTGATAATAGTTATTCTGGTGATATAATGCCGCCACGGTCGTTGGTAATGGAAGAATTCACTAATTTATAGAATTCTAATAGCGGTTCTGGTGATTTAGATTACTAGATTAGATTATTGCTTGGAGATTTATCTAATGCGCCGCAAGGGAATGGATATGGACTTTATGCAGATAATGTATTTTTAAAAGGTAGTTTAACTACAGCAGGAAGTGGGTTAGCGCAGTCTCACAATTATGCTGGTATTAATACGTTACAAGAAATTCCATTTGTATATAATGATTGGGCTTCTGGGGTATTTGAAACTACAGATTATAGCAATGATAAAATAATTTTCTGGGGTGGCGCCGCGAGCGGGAGAGAAGAAGATATCAAAGCTTCTCCATTTATAGTTACTGATAATGGTAATATTTTTGCACGAAGTGGTGAATTTAAGGGTAGTGTAATCAGTGATTCATTAATTACTAATACTATTATAAAGGCTCCAGTCATATATGGTAATAATAATTTAGTTGAAGAACCCAGCCTTAAAATTTACGATACTAACAGTTCTGCTGGTGGAATTGGATTTTATAAAAAAGTTGGAAATATCGACGAGCAAGGCAATGAGGAATCTGATGATATTTTAACATTAACTTTAACAAATGCCGGTTTCAGTCATTATTATTATAATTAGAATGAAAAATTAGAAAAATAGTTTATTAGTTTTAATGAAAATAATAATAATATTGGTATTAATGTTAATGCTATAAACATAGGTAGTACCAATCTTATTTAGGGTTTTATAAAAGAAGGATAGAATACTTAGATATAGCTTAATAATGGAATAGATGGTATTAAATTATTACATTCTAATGCAAGTATTAGTATTTCTTCATCTGAAATAGTCAATAATGCTACTACTGTAACAAATAGAAATAGTATGATAATTACAAATGGAGATAAAACCTTAAAATATACTGTTAATAATGGTTATTACTGCCTTTATGTGAGTTAAAAGGAGAAAAATAATGGCGAAAATTTTTATTGATTCAATAACTTAGTTTTAGAATAGTGCAAGTAGTACTGCAACTACTACAGGGACTGGTTTTGGTAATACAGCAGGTACTGCGCAGGCTAATGCGAGATGGAATTGTCCGACTCCTGGTTCTCCTTCGCCTTATGTTGGTAGTGGAGGGAGTAGCAATACAACTGGGAGATATTTTGGGACATCTTTATCTGTTGGTGGAGTCGTTGGCCCCACGGCTGGGACTGCCTCGCTTATTGGTTGGGATGAAAGTGGTAGCTAGCCAACCCCAGTGTATAAATCTACGGCAACTGCGTCTAGGACAAATACTGGTACAGTATATTAGTTGAAATTAGATTTTCCACTTCCTAATATAGATAGTAGTCTTATCGCTAGCGCTACTTTAAAATTTAATTTTAGTTATGGTTGGAGCGGAGGGACTTATAGCTTTGGGCTATATGCCCCAAAAGCTTCTTCCGCGCAAACTCGCGTAGAAAGTGTTAGTGATACTTCTATAATATAGAAATTTTATACTATTAGTGCAAATTCAGATAATCCAAGTCAAAGTACTATTGGAAGTTAGTCTTTTATTAGCGGGTAGTCTTTTGATATAACTTCAGCTTTTAAACGATGTCTTGATAATGCTCAAGGATGGTTAACTTTTTCAAGAGATACAAGTATGGTCGGCTCTGGACCTAGAATTACTATTACTAGCACTCCTGAAATTGAATATACATTAACGACTTAGTCGGCTCATGAACCAACAACTGTAAATATTAGTAGTTCTGTTTAGGCGCCAAATGGTTCTGTCGGAATTACCTGGTCTGGTGCAGCGGGTGATGTTAATAATACGATAACTGGTTATACTGTGTATTGGAAAATAGGTGAAAATCCAACTACAAATTCTTTTACTGGAAGTGCTGAGGTTAGTACTACTGAAAGTTTTGGTGATTATTCTTTTATTATACCCTCTAATTCTTCAAGAGGTTCTTCATATTATTTTAAAATACTAACGAGAGGAAGTGCTGGTAGCGATTGGTATTCTTCTTTAAGCGAATCAGTAACAGTGCGTGTTAATAGTTTACCCGATACTCCTATTGTTGTTCCGGATAAAACGCGTATTAAAAGTGTAGGGGCTACAACTATAAATTTTGATATAACTCCGGGGAGTGACAACGATATTGGATAGACTCTAGAAGTACATTTTGCATATTCTGAAACTGGTTAGAAAACTAAATGTGAAAATTAGTTTAGTTAGACATTAAGTGAGGCTACCTCATTGTATTTCTGGACATATGATGGTTTAGAGTATAGTACAAATTATACTTTAATTAATATTTCTATAAATAATCCACCTACTTTGACTGGAACCTTTTAGATGGGGTCTATAGCAACTTTTAGTCCAACAATCTCTGGGTAGTCTTATGTTAAGAATATAAGTTTAACTTTACCAATTATAACAAAAGATAATGCAGCTACACTTACTTATGATTGGTATTTTGTTACTGCTGCAGCTGGTGAAACTCCGATAGAACGCATGCTTGCACCATTCGGGAACTCTTCTAGTGGTTATACTAATTTAGATGTGACCGCAGTTGGTATCGATTTTAATACTGCTTATAAAGTTAGATTAATTATTACAGATGATTTAAACGAATCAGCTTCATTAGATACAACCAATACTTTTTGTATACCTTCTGCTCCCAGTTTTACTTTATATAATTAGAAAGCTAATAGTAATGTTGATGGCGCGAATAATGCTTACTTTGGGCGTTATATTCGTATTAAATATAGTTAGAATAATACTGGATTAACAAGAAAATTATAGTATAAATTAAATACAGATACAACTTGGAACGAAATTATTTTAACGGGCACAGAATATAGCGATGTCGATTTAAATTCATTAATAAGAGACAATGTATATAATTTTAGAATAGTATTTACTTGTAATAGTATAAATAATATTACATCTGCTTAGAATCGAACTCGTGCGAAAGATATAACTCCTACCAATATTAATGTTATTGGTGCTACAGTTTCAAACTAGATTAAACCTTATAGCGATAATAATTTTTCAGTTAGTTTTTATGGACCGATGGCATTTACCGCGGAAAATAATGTTGATACTTCTTATAATAATATTTATACTACTTCTATAGAATATAATAATAGAAACATGGTATTAAATAGTTCAGGAACAAATTCAAATAGTCTTATTACTAGTACCTGGATATTAAATAATAAGACTACTCAAAATTGGATAGATTTAATAAATGGTTCTGATTCAACATCCGCGCCAAATGCATAGTATAATGCAACAATAAAAATAATTGCAACGAATAAGTTTAATGAAACTTTTGTGAATACTACATTAGTAACATTAAATTTTGTAGAGGGCGCCATTATTAATAATAATCTTGTAAAATTACAAATACAAATGAATGATAATAGTTGGAAGGATATTCCTATCGAAAGTTAGCGCTACAGGACTTTTGAGGGACAAAATATTAGAGTAGAATTTTCTCCTTCTAATGGTAGATTACAATGTAAAGCAAACCAAACTGGAATCATATAGCTTATAAGAAATAATGAAATATTGAACAGTGCCTCAATTACAGTTTCTGATTGGACCGCGCCATCTGGTCAAGGAAATTACTTATATACTTTAAATACTTCTAAATTTTTAAATTATACGTTACCTCTTTTAACTACTTCTATAGATATGAATTATGAAGTTAAGGTTATTTTAAGTAATGGAACCACGACTATAATTAATAATATTAATAATTTAAAATCTACTCGTTATTATAAAATAACACCAGGAGATATTAACTTTTCTTTAACTAGTTGTTCAGAAATTAATTCAATTTTGTCTTTAGGATGGGAATGCACTAATTTTGGCGGTGATATTGAAAATACTGATTATACTACTGGTTATTCAGCTATCTCTATTTAGCCTTAGTATTCTAATATGCCGACTGGGACTTATACCAATGTAGGTAGTAGTTTTTCATTAGATAATGTAGGAACTTCTTCAATGTCTAGTTCTGGAGTATTAGAAGGTATAGAAACCAGTTCAATTATTTAGGATATAATTTATTTTGGAGCTACTGTTACATTAGTTCTTAATTTTTAGGCAATAGATTCAATAATGCCGATGGGAAGTTCTACACGGATTTATAGCTGTGTAAATTAGCAAACATTATATCGAGCTACACCCAATCTTACTTATGGGAAAAATTTTTTTGCATTTAATTCTTCTATTCCTAGAGGTACTTCTGATGAGTTATTAACGATTAGGTCTTCAAATAACCGGAAAAAGATTTATATTGGAGATAATGATTAGTACGCAGGTACTTTTATAATTACTGATAATGTTGGACTGGTTATAGATTGCGGTTCATGGGACACATAAAATTTGCATTTTTATTTATTTTATGGTATAATATAAATAGAATAAATAAGGAGTAAAATTAATATGATACTTTCTGACGCATTTTCTTTTTTAAATTTACGTGATAAAATTAGCAATAAAAAGTTATCAATTTAGACTATGTATAAATTTTCTCGTTTTTTCAATTAGTTGGAGCAAGAAATTAAATTTTTTAATGAAACTTTGGAAGCAATTATTAAAGAATATGGCCAAAAAGATGAGAATGGAGAATTTATATATACTGCTGATAAGTAGGGAATAAAAATTAGAGAAGATAAGTTTAATGAGTGTACTGCAAAAATAAATGAATTAAATAATTTAGAAGTACATTTAGAATATAAACCTGAATTTACTTTAGAAGAATTAGAAAATTTAGATTTAAATTTGACCGATATGAATATTTTAATTCCCTACATAAAAGAAAATTAATTTGACGCGCGAGATATAATAAAATAATTTTAAATATATCTCGCGCATTTTATGGGGGTCAATTCAAATGCCTAATAGAATTTAGATAAGACACGGTACTATCACCCCTGGCTAGAATGATTTATTGTTATATGAATTAGGTTGGGATAGTATAAATAAAATTTTATATATTAAAAATGCTGCGAATGATAACCCAATTGCAATAGGTGGTAAAAATTACACTGATGGTATTTTACCTATAGAGAAGGGCGGTACTGGTTAGACATCTATTGCCAATATATAGGCTGGAAAAGACGGCGAAGGTAATACTATTACTTCCACTTATTTAAAGTTATCTGGAGGAACACTTTCAGGGGTTTTAAATACAGGGAATAATAAAATTATAAATTTGGCGAACGGGACAAATTCAACTGATGCTGCAACTTTTGGTTAGATTCCTATTGCGTACACATCTAATCCAGTTATGAATGGTACTGCAAGTCCAGGGAGTTCAGTTAATTGGTCAAGGGGTGACCATATACATCCTACAGATACTACACGTATGGCAGCTAATTTAAAAGGTGTCGCGAATGGAGTTGCAGAATTAGATTCAAACTCAAAGGTGGCGGCCGCGCAAGCTTCTTCTAGTATTATTAATTAGACTATAACAAATTCTTCTTATACGCTTTCTTTACAAGAAGCTGGGAAAATGTTAGTTGTTAATTCTACAGCCGATGTTAGTATTATAGTTCCAGAACAGTCTTCTGTCAATTTCCCAGAAGGCACAGAAATAGAGATTATGTCTAATACTCAATCTACAGTTACTATTAGTGGAGATACTAACGTAAATATTGTTAGTTTAGATTATTTATACAATATAGCAGGTATATATGGAGTAGTTTGTTTAAAGAAAATGGGAAATGATTATTGGTTATTAGCTGGAGCTTTAAGTTAAAATTTCAAAAAAGTCCGAAAATTTTGTACTAACGACTTACTAATATTACTTATAAGCGTAAGACAAATGGGAGGACAATTAAATATGGCAAGCAATTATGGTTATAACGTGGGTATTCCCGCGCAATATCAACCAAATGCATTTTTTCTTTAGCCACATGGAAACGTGTATTTGATTGGTAGTTCTTTAGAAGTAGCCAACGTTCCAATGAACACTGGGCTTTCAATAGCGCTGTGTTTAAATGAAGGTTTAATGTACGTTAAATCTATGTAGAACGGAACACCAAATTTTATGGTTTATAGTATTGCCCCATATGAAAAAAAGGATAACAATAATACTCAGTCCTCAGTTGATGAAAAGTCTTCTGAGGACTTTTTGTTATCCAAAATTGGGGCAATGGAAAAGAAAATTGAAGAACTTGGAGGAAAAATAAATGAATTATTACAATAATAAACCAATGATGCGCTCTCCTATTATGCAGTAGTAGTAGCAGCCTAAGTTAGACCCGCAAAAATTTAAGGCACTCGCGCATAATTTAAATGATAATTTACTTAGTTAGTTAGCGTAGAGGGCGCGACTTCAAGGGATTTCTGAAGAAGATATATAGAAAGGAATGGAAATAATTCATTCGTTATGATGTAAAGATAGAACTTCTGGCGCCGAAGTTTTATATATAATAAATTGGGAGGACAAAAATTAATATGGATACTAATGGACTTTCTGCAGCCGATGTAATGGCTCTTACGAAAGATAACGACACTTGGACAAATAACCCCTTTATTTACTTAGTCTGGTTGGCTCTGCTTGGCGGCGGTGGCATGTTTGGTGGATGGGGTGGCGGTTACGGTGGTAACAGCCCATCTGTTGAGGGTTCTTTAACCCGTTCTGCTTTGTATGAGGCTAATAATAGCCAGGATATGTTCCGCAATTTCGGTGAACTTGCGAGTGAACTTTCTAACTTTGAACGTGTTGCTACTGATTCTTGGGGTAATATTCGTTACGATATGCTTGACGGGTTCTGCGGCGTAGGTCAGCAAATTGCCGAAAATCGCTATGCGCAGCAGCTTGCTAATTGCGGTATTGAGCGTAATATTGATAGCGTAAAAGCTGAGGCTTATAAGAATACTTGCGAGATTACTACAGCTATTCATAGTGAAGGTGAAGCTACTCGCGCACTTATTACTCAGAACACTATCCAGGATTTACGTGATAAGTTAGAAGAGCGTGACCGCGCGCTTCAAGCGGCTAATTTCGAGATTAGTCAGCAGCAATAGACTGCTGGGCTTATTGATGTTTTACGCCCCGTCTCTCGCCCTGCTTATCTTACTACTTCTCCTTATGCTTCTATCAACCCATATTATAATGGTTGTGGTATGGGGTGTAATTGCGGTGGCATTGGTGCATAATCAATTTCACTAATTAGAGGAGGAACTAAAATATGTTAGATATTGTTAGTTTGGCGTCTTAGACGTTAACTTCCGGGTCTAACATAACTTTTGATACTAATAGAGTGGCAACCAGCTGTAGTTCATAGCATATGGCTGGTTCGCCCTCTATAGTATTGAATAGACCCGGTTACTACTTTGTTTCTTTTAATAGTATCGCGGCTGCGAGTGCTGCAACAGAAACTGCACCAATAACAGTTTAGCTATTTAATGAAGATATAGAGATTCCTGGCGCAGTTGCTAGTGAATTATCTACTGCAAATACTGATGATGTTAATTTATCTTTTTCTACTATTGTGAGAGTTCGTCCATCTTGTTGTGCAATTGATAATACTGGAATTTTAACTTTTAGAACCACTGGTGCGGATGCCACTTTTACTACACCCAATGTTGTAGTATTTTATATTGACTAATTATGTTAAAATTAAAAGCTTTATACAACAAGATGATGGATGATTTAAAAGACAGCGGTATGTGGATTGAATGGGCTTATGAACTAAAAGATAGTGAACCAGAGGCAGCTAAATTCTTAATTACTTCTGCTAATGATAGACTAGAAAGAACGTACCCTGAATCAAAAAAAATGTTTATGGATGCTGTTAAAGACGATAAAAGTATGATAAAAGATTTAATGAAAAATCATATAGATAGTTGGAGCATGGAAATGAAAGAGAAAATTAAGAATTTTTAATTAAAAAAGAAGAGGTTATCATGCCTCTTCTTTTTTTATTCCCAGCTTTGAATTTGATGAGCTAATCCATATGTTTCTGCAACGTATTTCCCAATTCCAATCGCATCGGCCTCATCTTCGCTAGCATTAATACCATGCCATTCCCGTGCTAGCTGTCGCATTGAATTTTTCTTTGCTTCACGAGTCTAGCCTTTAACTTTACAATGCGCGCGCCATGTATTCGTTGGGCATATTACAAAAGGAATTTTTTGTTCATAACATGCTTCCATAAGAATACCTTGTAATCGCGCTAAAGTTTCAAATGTTGTGATTCCTATATTGCGCGCAGCATTTTGTTGGAATTGAATACCTTCAAGCCCTATTACATCGGGTTGCCAATTATTTATAATAGAACATAACCACATTTTTATTGTATTGTCACGTTCTATTTCATTTGTTTCATTTACTGTAAAGGTTCCAAACTTAACAAGTTCTTTTCCATCATATACTGAATAGCCGCTTATATGTGTGGCTTGGTCAATACCGATTGTGCGGTAAACACCCTTCTTTTTTGAAATCACAGTATTATCTATAAGTGGTGCCTTTTCTTTACAAATTGGACATTCAGCGCGCACCCGCATCTTTTTCCAACTAGCATAAACTTTGTGACCGGCTGGGCATTCAAACTCTAGCTATGACTCTAATCGTTCATAATTATTACTTATACATTTCCATCCATCAGGCAAATTCTAATTTATAAAATCTATATTATATTTCATCGGCGTATTTCCAATAGAATCCATCATAATAATGATAATTATTATCATCTTTTAGACTCTTATTTAATTTAGTATTATTTTCTTTCTTTCCTAAGGAAATTTTAGCTTCTTTAATAGAAGAAAAACTATTTAAAAGATTATAATTTAAATCATACTAATTAATACTACGTTTTTTCCCGCTTGTTTTATGACTTATAATATAATTTTGTTTTATTTGTTCTTCAGTTATACCATTATCAATCAATTTTTTTCTAACTCTTTCATTAGTAGTAGAATATTTATTTGAAATAGCAAAAATAGACATGCCAGAATTGAAATCTACTATAAAATCTTCTATTTTACCATTGCTATGAAGTTCATTTCCTCTTTTCTATCTTTCTTCTTTATTGATATTAAATTTATCTAAAATTTCCGTTAAAGTTGTTGAACTGCAACCTATTTTATTTATAATTTCTTTACAGCTGCGTCCTTCGTTCCATAGCTAAATTATTTCATTATAGTCATATTTAAAATTACCATTACCACCTAAATTTTCATTGTACCCGTTACTGTAAGAATTATATTTTTTAATCCAATACTATTCTTTATAATCTAATTCTTCTATTGGACATTGCTCTAATTCTTCTATTTTAAAGTTATTTATTCCATATTTCTTTATAGCAGAATACAAAGAATATGATAATTTATCTACATTATTAAGGTGCTGTTTCCATCTAAGTTCAATAGTTCTTTCTGTTTGTCCTATATAAACTTTATTATTAATTAAATTAGTAATTTTATAAATATAGCCTATATTCATATCAATATAAGGTCGTACTTCCGAATCCGCCTCCGCGGTCTTCGCCAATTTCACCTACGCTTTCTACCTCATATAATACTGCTTTTGGTACTTCGGAAAGAACTAACTGCGCAAACTTTTGACCCTTTCCGATTGTATAAGAACGACCAAATTCAATCGCACCTACTGGAATAAAATCATTGGGAGATTCAGCAAAATCAGTCGCGATAGAACGAATAGGTGGTTCTACATTCTCTATAATAACTCCTATTTCATCACGATAGCCTGCATCAATAGTACCAGGTGTATTAGCTACACGAAGTTTAGTCTTTGCACTTATGCCACTTTTAGGACGAACTTGTAATTCATAGCCGGCTGGCAGAGCAACTTTAATACCAATAGGGATAATCTTCTACTCACCTGGCGCGAGAGTAATGTCTTCGAGTGCATATACATCCATACCAGAATCTGTCTCATGGGCGTAAGCAGGTGCTTTTGCATCTTCGTGGCACTTTTCGTATGGGATTCGAATATATCTCTTAGAAATTCCTTCTGTTTCATTAATTGCATTAGTAACAGCTCCCATTAACTGTTTAAGCCAGTCGCGCTTAATTTGAGATAAATCTATAAGTTGTGTATCTATTTCATTACAAAGTTCTTGAAATGTATCAGTTAAATCATCACCAGTATAACCCTATGCAGTCATTGCTGCTACAAGTGCAATTCTTTCAGCGGGAGTATTTAGAGAGCGATTAATTTCGTCTAAAAGAATTGTAGAAACATCTTTAAATTCATCGTCTGGCATAGAGAGCAATGCGCCAAACATAGCGGTTGCGTCTTCTACTCCTTCGTCTCCAACCATAATTTTAGAGATTGCTTCAAAGCTATCAGTAATAGGATTAACCTCATTTTTTACTTCTTCAACGATATTATCTTTCTGTTCCATTATACTTAAACTCCCGGCATATATTATTAGTAGTAGTAGCGGTAGTTACATCAGATGGACTATTAGAAATTGTCGTTCCAGTTGAAATAACCGCATCTCCGCTTGAAGAATTACAAGTTATTTTGGTCCAATCCCAAGTTGGTGTATCATAATATGGCTGATTCCACCAAGGATAAGTAATAGAGAAATTACTTTTCTTTCCTGCTTCATATCCATTATTATATCCATCTTTCTTTCCCATATTGTACGCCGCATCAAGAATTTTCATAAGCTGTTCTTCTGTAAATTTCCCATCGGGGTGATAAATATAAAATTTATTTTTGTAATTAATTGTCATAATAATTTTACTCCTTTTTCTCTCTTTCGTAGCAAATAAGTTCTTTTCCATAAGGCAATTCTTCAATTATCTTACAGAACTCTCTCCATTCGTCTAATTTATGATTTCTACGTTGGAAATAAATATTTCTTAAAACTTGGTAGTTTGCTGTCCATGTGCGACGCTGATTCCAAGCCATTGGTAAGACTTCAACGAGCGCGCGCCATATACGC
>Ga0247611_10001391_pt1 | contig 43178 bp, 50 predicted proteins | sample 177DNAGHGhighgp2_FD_192422 | JGI IMG/M metagenome (GOLD analysis project Ga0247611, IMG submission 192422) | Sheep rumen microbial communities from Palmerston North, Manawatu-Wanganui, New Zealand - 1770 DNA GHGhigh gp2 | ecosystem: Host-associated > Mammals > Digestive system > Stomach > Rumen... | reverse complement strand
GCTCTTACACTCTTCCAACCATGCATCTGCACAGGCATCGCTGGGCATACGCCAATCGCCTCGTGGACTAAGTGCTATGCTACCCACTTTCGGTCCATCGGGCATACATGAGCGCTTAAACTGCTGTGTGAAGAATCTACGGTAGAAGGTAGTTAGCCATTTCTTTATAGTTTCTTCGTCGTGCTTGTCCTTGAACGCCTTGCAAGCCAGTGCGTATATCTTTCGTGGATGGTAGCCGCTTCTGAGCATATGGTAAAGGAAGAAGTCGTGAAGTTCGTACGGACCTACGAGGTCTTCTGTCTTCTGCTTAATGTTTCCGTTTTCGTCGGCAGGTATGAGTTCGGGAGAAATAGGTGTGTTGACAATGTCGAGCAACGTGTCGCGTGTGGCTTTGTCTTCAATGCTCATTGCAACCCATTCCACAAGATACTTTACCAGTGTTTTGGGTACAGAGGCATTCACACCATACATGCTCATGTGGTCGCCGTTGTATGTAGCCCATCCAAGAGCCAGTTCCGACAGGTCACCAGTACCGACTACCAGTCCGTTCATCTGGTTCGCAGCGTCCATCAGAATCTGTGTACGTTCGCGTGCCTGACTGTTTTCGTATGTCGTGTCGTGTATATCTGGGTTGTGACCGATGTCGCTGAAATGTTGTAGGCAAGCCTCCTTGATGCTGATTTCGCGAATGGTGATTCCCAGTTGTTGCATCAGTCGGATGGCATTGGTGTATGTACGGTCGGTAGTTCCAAAGCCCGGCATTGTTATTCCTACGATACCTCTGCGACTCTTGCCAAGAAGGTCGAACGTGCGTACGCAAACCAAGAGGGCAAGTGTAGAGTCAAGTCCTCCGGATATTCCTACCACGAGCGTCTCACAATTGGTGTGTACAACACGCTTTGCCAAACCCTTGCATTGTATGTCGAATATCTCGTTGCATCGTTTTTCACGCTGCTCGTCGTTCTGTGGAATGAATGGATAAGGCGCAACTGTGCGGGTCAGCTCCATTTCTTCATTATTTATTAGGCCGGCAGTTTCCACATGATGAATCTCAGTTTTGGGCAACAGAGCTGCACAACTGTGGAATGTGGTATTGCGGAAACGTTCTGCTCTCAGGTATTCAACATCGATGTCCGTAACCTCCAGCATCTCGTCAATGCCTTCCTGCTGTTTGGTAACCAGCGATTTACCGTTCTCGTAAATGAATACTTTACCGTTGAACACGAGGTCGGTACTGCTTTCGCCGAACCCACTGCTGACATATACGTATCCTGCAAACAGGCGGGCACTCTGATTTGCCACCATTTGTCGTATGTAATCGTACTTGCCTGTGCTGCTGGAAGATGCACTCAGGTTGAAGATGATGTCGGCTCCCTGTAGTGCTAAGGTTGAGGAGGGTGGAATTGGTGCCCACAAATCCTCACAAATCTCAATTCCGAATGTGCACGAGGGGGTGTGGAACAATTGATTTGCCGACACCTGAACCTGCTGACCGCATATCAGAACCGATGATTCACCGATAGCGTTTGCTTCCACGAACCATCTCTTTTCGTTGAATTCAGCATAGTTGGGAAGTAGTATCTTAGGAACCAGTCCCAGAATCTTTCCCTTCTGGATAACAGCGGCGCAGTTGGCAATACCGTTGCGCATGTGTACCGGCATTCCTACGATGCTGATGATGTTCATGGAACGTGTGAAGTTGAGAAGTCCTATCAACGACATCTCTGCTTCGTCCATCAGCATTTGCTGGAAGAACAAGTCGCCACATGTGTATGCTGTAATCGAAAGCTCAGGGAAAACGATTATTTCTACTCCTTGATTGTTGGCCTGAATAATTTGTGATTCTATCTGTTCGGTGTTGAATTTGCAATTACCGACTTTTACTGCAGGCACGGCCGCTGCCACCTTTACGAAGTTGTAATTCATGGTTAATGAACATATCTTATGAGCGACAGACGGGACTCGAACCCGCGACCCTCGGCTTGGGAAGCCAATGCTCTACCAACTGAGCTACTATCGCAAATGCAACTACAAAGTTAACACAAAAATGCTTTTCCTGCAAACTTTTCTGCACTTTTCACTTCCCTTGATATTTTTTCACTTTTAATTTTTCTTATTTCAATTTATTTTGTACCTTTGTTCCCAAACTGATTTTTTCATTAACTTAATCATTTAACTCTATGAGAAAGAAATTCATTTGTGCCGTTTGTGGATATATCCACGAAGGAACCGAAGCCCCCGAAAAGTGCCCAATCTGTAAGGCTCCTGCTTCAAAGTTTTCAGAGCTGAAGGACGATGGTGAGACCACTTATGCAACTGTTCACCGTATTGGTGATGGCAAGCCCGAAGGCGTTAGCGAGGAGATGATCAATGACCTTCGCAATCACTTCAACGGCGAGTGTGGCGAGGTTGGTATGTATCTGGCAATGGCTCGTCAGGCCGACCGCGAGGGTTATCCCGAAATTGCAGAGGCTTTCAAGCGCTATGCTTTCGAGGAGGCTGACCATGCTTCACGTTTCGCTGAGTTGCTGGGCGAGTGCGTATGGGACACCAAGACAAACCTGGAGAAGCGCGCTGCTGCCGAAGCTGGTGCTTGCGAGGATAAGTTCCGTATTGCCAAGAATGCCAAGGCTGCCGGTTTCGATGCCATTCACGACACCGTTCACGAAATGGCTAAGGACGAAGCACGTCATGGTGCCGGCTTTGCTGGTCTTCTGAAGCGCTACTTCAAGTAACTGTTACATATATACATATATAAATAAGGGGATGTCCGCAATTATTCGGGCATCTCCTTTTGTATTTACACCGATTTTTCGTACCTTTGCCCAGCAAATTAAGAAAATATGCCGAAGATTTCCACGCGCGGACACGAGATGCCCGAATCGCCAATCCGTAAACTTGCTCCATTGGCCTATGCTGCCAAACAACGTGGAGTACACGTATATCACCTGAACATTGGTCAGCCCGACCTTCCAACACCTCAGTCGGCTCTTGATGCCATTCGCAACATTGACCGTAAGATTCTGGAGTACAGTCCTTCGCAGGGCTATCTGAGTTATCGCGAGAAACTGGTCGATTATTACAAGAAGTACAACATCGATGTAACTCCCGACGACATCATCATCACCTCCGGAGGTTCAGAGGCTGTGTTGTTCTCATTTCTGGCGTGCCTGAATCCCGGTGACGAAATCATCGTTCCAGAACCTGCTTACGCCAACTATATGGCATTTGCCATTTCTGCCGGAGCTGTCATTCGCACCATTGCCACAACCATCGAGGAAGGTTTCTCACTGCCGAAGGTAGAGAAGTTCGAGGAACTCATAAATGAACGTACGCGTGCAATCCTGATTTGCAACCCCAACAACCCCACGGGCTACCTCTATACACGTCGTGAGATGAATCAGATTCGCGACCTCGTGAAGAAGTACGACCTCTATCTTTTCAGCGACGAGGTCTATCGCGAATTCATCTACACAGGCAGTCCTTATATCTCTGCTTGTCACTTAGAGGGAATAGAGAATAATGTGGTGCTTATCGACTCAGTATCAAAACGTTATTCTGAGTGCGGAATACGCATTGGAGCTCTCATAACCAAGAATAAAGAAGTGCGCAAGGCCGTGATGAAATTCTGTCAGGCACGCCTCAGTCCACCACTTATCGGACAGATAGCAGCAGAGGCTTCTTTGGACGAACCCGAAGAATACGGACGTGAGGTTTATGATGAATATGTAGAGCGCCGTAAGTGCCTGATTGACGGACTCAATCGCATTCCCGGAGTCTATAGTCCCATACCTATGGGAGCCTTTTATACCGTGGCAAAGCTTCCCGTCGATGATGCCGAGAAGTTCTGTGCATGGTGCTTGAGCGATTTCCAGTACGAGGGCGAGACCGTTATGATGGCTCCTGCTGCAGGTTTCTACACGACTCCCGGAGCCGGTCGTGATCAGGTTCGTCTGGCCTATGTGCTAAAGAAGAAAGACCTCAATCGCGCACTTTTCGTCCTCCAGAAAGCTCTCGAAGCATACCCCGGCACAAAGCGATGAATGTTGCTTGGTATATGGCACGTCGCCTATATGGCGAGAAAGGTTCGGTTCGCCGTGCCTCCCGTTCTGCCATTGCCATAGCCACAGCCGGTGTCTCCTTGGGCATAGCCGTTATGGTGATTGCCGTATCTGTAGTTCTTGGTTTCAAGCGCGAGGTACAGGACAAGGTCACAGGCATCGGTTCACATGTTCAGATTCTCAACTACCAGTCACTTTACACGGCTGAATACCAGCCCCTTGCTGTCGGTCCTAACATCATGCGTGCCATTCGCCGTATGCCAGAAGTTGACCACGCCCAGCGTTTCTGTCAGAAGATGGGAATGCTGAAGACGGAGGACGGCTTTCAGGGTGTAGCCTTTCGTGGCATCGATGAAGATTACGACCTTGCCTTCCTGCGCAGTTGCCTGACGGACGGAGAGATTAACACTCCCTTCTCCAAAAGCAAGCAAAGCGGTAGGTTGATGCTGTCGAAGACTATTGCCGACCAACTCCATCTTAGCGTTGGCGACAAGGTCTATGCCTATTTCTTCGATGAACGTCTGCGTGCACGTCGTTTCACCGTTTCTGCCATCTATGCCACACACATCAGCGAGTACGATTCGCGTCTCGTATTTTGTGATTATCGCACCGTTCACCAACTGCTTGGCTATGAGGATAATCAGTCGAGTGGGGCAGAGGTGACAGTTCATTCTATGGACGAACTGCCTGCTGTCTCATCCCGCATTTCCGAACTGCTGGCAGGTCGTCAAGACCCTTATGGAGCATATTTCACTGCTCCCACCATTCGTGAAACCTTCCCTCACATCTTCGCTTGGCTCGACCTTCTCGACCTCAATGTCGTTGTCATACTGCTGCTGATGGTTGCTGTAGCAGGTTTCACCACCATCAGCGGTCTGCTTATCATCATCCTCGAGCGCACCCAGTTCATCGGCATCATGAAAGCCCTCGGAGCAACCAATTCATCCCTGCGCCACCTTTTCCTCTATTGGGCTGTCTTTATCGTAGGTCGTGGAATGCTAATCGGTAATGTGCTCGGACTTGTGCTGTGCTGGCTGCAAAACCAGTTCCATCTCGTACGTCTCGATGCTGCCACATACTATGTCAACTTTGTCCCCGTACTTGTGGAATGGCCTTGGGTAGTGGTGGTGAACATTGCCACATTCATCATCGCCGTCTTTGCATTGTTGCTGCCCAGTTTGGTGGTTTCCAACATCCATCCGGCACGCTCCATTCGCTTCGAGTAAGGCTTCCCAACATTTATTTCAAAAAAAGTAAGCTAAAGATTTGGCTGGTTCGGAGAAATATCGTACCTTTGCAACGCATTTGAGAAAACGACCCCCAAGAAGCAGGCATCAGAGGATGCGAAAAGGAAGTTTGGGTGAGTGGCTGAAACCACCAGTTTGCTAAACTGACGTGCGGGTTACCGTACCGGGGGTTCGAATCCCCCAGCTTCCGCAAGGGTTTTGAAACTCAGATGCAAATCTGGCGCTTTCGTCTAGCGGCTAGGACACATGCCTCTCACGCATGGAACACGGGTTCGATTCCCGTAGGCGCTACGCAGACAGAATTTAAGGAGAACAAGAGCGTGACATCATCAGCGGTGTTTCGCTCTTTTTTATTTGCATAAGAATTTGCGTAACTCGCTGATAATCAAATTTGCAGGCAGCGCATCAAGCAGTTCAAAACATGTTTAATCTGCGTTTGAGCAGACGGATTGCATGAAGGCGATTTTGGACATATTTGGACGTTTTGCTACCGTTTTTGCTACCAAAATAACGGGATTTCTTGCTACCAAATGTTAAATTGGGGGTAAAATTCAAGGAATTTGAAGTGGTAGCAAAAATTTAACAATTTTAACAAATAAGGCCCAGATGTCAATAATCACCGAGGATTGGGAGCTTCTCCTATCCCTACCCGTTTGGATGAAAGCTGTCTCACGCGCGCAAAACTTAAATAAGATGCGTAAAGCAAATGTAATGGTCGTTTACGACAGAAAGAAGAGAGTGACAACAACCGGACTGGGTAAGGTAGAACTTTCTATCTATCTTGGTAATGGTGTCCGGAAGTATGTGACCATCCACAGCTGTAACCCTTTCGAGTGGAAGGTGTATAAGGAGAGTCAAGAGCTGCGTGACGAAATTGCCCTTTACCAGTTAGTTCTAAACAACATGGAAAAGAATGGCGAGGAGATGACCATCGAGAATTTAGACAATCATCTCGGTATTGACAGCACAAAGGCAAAGGAGAAGCGTGTAATCAGGGAGAAGAAGGCTTCTAAGCATGGGTTCATTGATTTCATGAAGGAACAGATTGCCAAAGAGGACCTGAAGCCTAACACCATGAAGCGCAGGGCCGTCGTTCTGGAAGCATTGAAGCGTTATGGCAAGCTCAACAGCTTTGCCGACCTCACCCATCAGAATGTAAAAGGCTTCGACGAATTCCTGCGTGATGAGGACCCTACTCGTACCCAGCCCACCATCCACGACTACCACAAGGTGGTACACAAGTATACACGGATGGCCTTCCAGTACGACTTCATCACCAAGGACCCGTACGAGCATCCTCTCTGTAAGTTCAAGCGTGGTCAGTACAAGGAACGTCGTCCGCTCCTGGAGGATGAACTCCTCATTATTCGAAACAAAAAGCTACATGGCAAGGAAGCCCGTGTCCGTGACCTGTTCGTGTTCTGCGCTTATACTGGGCTCGCCTACATCGACAGTCAGAACTTCGACTACGAGACAATGACAGAGACCATCAACGGCCAAACCTACATCGACGGCAAGCGTACCAAGACAGGCAACGCCTTCTACACTCCTATCCTGCCCCCTGCCATGGAAGTTCTGAAGCGTTACGACTATCAGGTGCCCCACATCAGCAATCAGAAGGCCAACGACTACCTTCATGCCCTTGAAGTAGCCTGTGAGATTCACAAGCCCATGACCATGCATGTTGCCCGTCACAGCTTCGCCACGTTGGCCCTCTCCTATGACATACCCATTGAGGATGTCGGCAGGATGCTCGGCCAGAAGAACATCAGGACAACCCAAATTTATGCCAAGATTCTGAAGAGCACCATCGACCGACACGCAAGCAACCTTGCTTCCCTCATCAAGTAGTCAGTCTCTGATGCGGTAGCAGACCATCTTCATTAACTGCGACATTCCTGTTTCGGCAGAGAACGTCGCAGTTATCTTTTCTGCCAGGTATTTCTTACCGTGGATGTAGAAGATGCTGCGCACGTCCGGAATGGTGTCAGATAGGAACGAGAATGTAAACTTACGTAGCTGGTCTACACGATACAACGTAGAGCGCGAGGCTGGTGTCTGTTTACCAGTCAGTCGCATGGAAGCGCCACGTGTTACCAAGCTGTTGCCGATTCTCATCTCGTATTTGTCAAGATAAGGCCTCGGCATACAAGGGTAATTAGCAGTCCAAAAGCTGTCCCAGAATCCCACGTATAACTTATCAAAGAACTCCTCCTTCTTTTTCTTCTCTCCGACCGCTATGGTGTTCACGGACTGCGTTTGATTCACATCCCTATCCTCTGCATTTTCATAGTCGTCGCCCAGCGTACCACATTCAATAAACAGCATATCGCCGTAGTTGTCATCCGTATGGTCTATGCAAGCTGGAACGATATTCAGTTCAACTGTCTCAGCGTTCTCGCTACGGTTGACGATACGCGGCCCGAATACGTTAATTGGCTGGTACCGCATGTGGTGATAAATTACCCTTTCAACGACCTGTGTAAAATAACATTTCAAGACGAAGTACATATCCTCGTCACGACAATAGAACATATACCTATACACCCATGAATTATAGCTACCGCCACAGATGAGGTATGAGTCCAGCATATCCTTCATCGCGGCAACATTCTGGAATGAATGTATAGGCATATTACCTTTTATCCATTCGCAAGAGTAATACTTCCACATCTGGTGGTCGCATTCGGCGTATGCCAGGTTCTTTTGTTCTATATAGTCATCCTTCGTGTCCTTGTACTCTGAGATGTCCACCGAATGACTGTCAATGACGTTCTCGATGTGCACGATGTCCATGTGTTCTATCGTGTCATGGTTGAAGGTAAATCTGTATTCATTCCTGCCAGCATCCAGTTCAAAGGTGCCATTCAGGAACAGTTCCACCTGTTCCAGGAATTCACTCACCGTCCAATGCGGCAGAATCTGGTTCATGTATTTCATGTCCCATACCAGCGGGAACCCTTGGCACACAATGAGGTTCGCCCACTGGGAGTTCTCTATTTCCGACAAGTCGCATTCATACCCGGTATGCTGCATCACCTGTTTTATAATCTCTATGAGGAACGGGAAGCCCATTACATAAGGATCATCTTGGCCCGTATTGACGAAGCTATACCTACCATTAGAAGCAACCATTTTGTTCTGCATGTTTCCCGATGTGTTGTTCACCCACGGCAGGCATACGAAACCGAGGTAGTCACCCGTACCCTCGGAAGCCTTTTGTTCTGCATAAGAGCGAATGTAATAACGAGCCTCCCAATGCGCCATGATGTCAATCCGGGGCATAGAGATTTCATTGATATAGATATCATCCAATGAAGAATAGTAATTCGTGGCAGAGCGTCCTTCAAGGAACTGAGTCTTCACCTCCACGTCCGATACCGACACGATAGACACGCTGCCGTACTTGTGAAAGTTCGCGTCGTGTATCTCGCATTCCAAGGTATCGCGGTTGAAGTCAAAGTCCTTGCGGTAGATATGCCCGAAAATCTCTATGTTCTGGGCGCATCCCTTAATTGGAAAAGTTATGGAAAGCGTATAACTGTCCGCTCCCGTGAAGAAACGGTTTTCAGAGATGAAGTCAAACGACGTGCCTTTCTTCAGCACAGCCGGTTTGTTATTGATAAGGATAATCATGAGCGACGGGATTTAGGAGTTTTGTTACGAATCAGTTTGTCATATTCATCCTGGGCCTGTTTCATACCCAGGTCGCCGGTGACTGAGTTCACAGTCAGGAACGGCTCGTCCAGCCTGTCACGAAGCAAGCGGATAGTATCAGCCAGTCCCTCGTCTGAAGATGATTGTGTCGGTATGTTCTGCACCACTACTTGTTGAGGAACAGACTGAGAGAGCACGGCAGCATCTGCCAATACTCTCGGGGCCGTGATCGTCTTCGATACATCCTCCGATTTTAGGGAACCAATCGTATTTGATTGCTGCGCCTGGTTGAAGGCAACCTGCAAAGGAGAAGCAGCATCTTTCACAAAGTTCACATTCCCATTTGTACGCTGCATCAGATCCAGAGCTTCCAGCATAGGGCGAACTTCAGGATTCTTCACCAGTTTCTGTGAAGCCACCCATTCCCCGGCATGGACCACGCCAGCCACTTCATCAAGTGCCCCCTCCTTTGTGAAACCACCCTCCATATATCCCTGAGCCTCTGAAGCCTGCTGCTGTTTCTTGATAGTCGCTATCTGCAGCGCACCGGCAGCCACTGCCATTGCTGCAGCAATAGGCGCCAGGATATAACCAATCATCGGCACCTGGGCCGCAGAACTGTAGGCATTAATAGCTGAAATAGCCGTCTGAGCGACAGCCTGAATTACCTGCATAGCAAACATCTTCCTGTTCGCCTCATTCTTCAGCTTCGCAATCTCCTGTTGCTTCTGCTTCTCAAGTTTCTTCACCTTGTAGTTATTCCCTTCAGCAAGCGAAATCTCGCGGTCGTATTTCTTTTCTACGGCTGCAGTCTGGATTTCCAATTCTGCCTGAACGATAGCCGTCATCTGTTGGAAGATGGCGCTCATTCCGGAAACGAATGTGTCCAGCGTTCCAGACACCGCCTGTCCTACGTCCGACTGCAGGAAGTTCATCATATCATCGTTCCACTGCTGGAGGAAGTTCTTGTTACGCTCCTCCCCTTCGATGTTATACTGTTCCATCAGAGCGATACGCGCCTTCTGGAAAGCCTTCTCGATGCGCAGTTTCTCTTTTGCATTGTTGCCAGCCGCAAGCACCTCCTTGTTATACACCTCTTTGAGAAGTTTGAGGTCCTGCGCATATTTAGCCTGACGCTCTGCAGGATTATCCCCAAAATACTTCTCCTTCATCTTGGTCAGAGCATCCTGATGCTTCTTTTCGGCCTCCTCCGTCTGCTTTTGGTGCTTGCGCTGGTTGGCCAGCAACTTATCTTGCAGTTGTTTCTGTGCCTGCAGCTGCTCCTTTGAGCCCTTTTCGTAGAGACTTGCCATCGTTTCCAAGTGTCTAATCTCCAACTGCTCGATGGTTTCCTCATAGACAGTATAAGACACATGTCCATCGATATAGCGCTGCTTCTGCTGCGCCATACGTTCATTGTATGATGCCTCCTCCTCTTCGATGGTCGTCTTGTTGTTGCGCTCCGTCTGCTTCTTTATCGCCTCATAGTAATCCGCTTCGATAGACAGACGTTCATTTTCCGTCAGGTCCGTATGTTCCAGCTTCTGCTTGTTGTAGTCCACTTCGATTTCAAGCATCCGTTTCGTGTACTCCAAGTAGTCTTTTTGGCCCGTCGCATAACTAATACGGTTTAAGGCCTGCTCCTTCTCCTTCCACTCGTTTTCCTTCTCGAACTTGTCCGTCTTTCCAGACTTAGAATCCGTTTCCGTAGGGGTAAAATCCACATTGCTTGAACTATCAACACTATTCATCAAGCCGGCGTCGATTTCCTTCTGATACGGTTGCCATTTGCGGTTTACCTTCTGCTCGTGGTACCGCGTGCTTACATACTGCTTGATGTATTCGTTCATCTTCTCCTGCATCAGCGTATTCCCCTCCTGGTCGTAGTCCTTAGAGCCGTAACCGTCTTTGAGCATCATTTGCGCATACCCATTCTTGAACACCGCTGACTGCAGAGACTTCGTATCCCGGTTGCCTTTCTTATACTGCTCTTCCGTAATCGCCTTCAGCCATTCGCTGTTCATCACCGAGCCGCTACTCTTTGCTGCAGCGTCGAAGTCTGCCAACTTTGAGGCCTCCCATCCGTACCGTACCGATACGTTATCCTTCATATCCTTCTCCTTTGCTTCAAGCAGCATCTTCGAACGGAGATTCTTCACCACCTCAGCGTAGGCATTGGCAATGTCCTGCGCCGTGGCTTTCTCTGTCAGCAAGTTTGTCAGATACCCACCGAACTTGTTGTTGAATTCATGAATAAGCGCGTTGCGGCGACGTGTGCCAGAGTTCTCACTATCGATAGCCTCTTTCAGACGGTTCACTGCCGAAGCCTCCTCTCCTATCCTTGCCTCCACATCTTTGATTTCAGCAGCCGCCAATTTAGCTTCGCGCTTTAGCCTCTCCTGCTCTTCACGGGCTGAGCGAACACGATGCTGCCATGCTGCAATGCCAGCCACAGCGGCCACAAGTGCTGTAGCCAGCAACCCGAACGGATTAGCCTTTATGGCAGCGTTCAGGAGTCGTGTAGCTGCTGCAGCCCTTGTGACGTTGCCCGTCAGTTTGTTGTAAGCAACAGACGTTGCTAATACCAATATATTATATAGAGGAAGGAGTACGTTCCCCGCTTTCAGGATGCCATGCCAAACTGCAGTTGCAGTCGATACCGCCTTTGTGCGTAACGTAGCCAAGTTCACTGCTACACTATAGACAGTGACGGCAGCCGTAGCAGAAAATATCTCCACACGATATTTGATGAAGAACGTAGTAATGGCACTCAGCACACGAAGGAGAATAGATGTAGAAGTATAGATATGGCGCATCACAGGGAGAAGCTTTTCTCCGAGTTCGATGGCCAGTTCCTTTATGCGCTTCCGGGCCTTGTCAAGGTCAGCCTGCACCGTATTATTAAAAATCTGGTACTCGTTCGTGGCTGAAGTTGCTTCGCGGAAAGCCTTGTTTGCCTCCTCTGTCTCCCACTTCACCATATCCAGATGGTCGGCCAGCGTAGAAAGCACCTGCGACATACGCACGCCGTCCATCCCCAAGTCCTTGAACATGGGAGCCAATACAGCAAGGCCGTCCGCTGCCCCGAGGTCGTGAATGCGCTGCAGGAACATCATCAGACCTTCGTAGGTGCTGCGCTTCAGGGTCTCATTGAACTTATCCACTTCGAGGCCCACCTGCTTTGCTATCTCTGTGGGCTTCTGGAATAAGGTCATGGTCAGTTTACCCAAGGCTGAAGCCGACATCTCCACCTTCTGGCCATTAGCATCCAGCGTGGCACCGAAGGCAAGCAACTGTGGGATTGTCAAGTCAGCCTGAGCACCAACGCCCGCCATACGCTGAGCAAACTGCACAAGATAAGGCTTTGAAGCCGTACAGTTCTGGGACAGCACATTGACAGTGCTACCAACGGCTAGCATGGCGTCGCGTGTACCCATCAGCTGAGACACACCGAAGATGTCTGTCAGTTTGGCGATGGTCTGCGTGGCCCCTTCGCCCAGGTCCACCAGTGCCACATTGATGATATCTGCAGCCTCCACATAACCTTGCACGTCCTCGAGGGTATTCTTTCCCAGTCGTCCGGCCTCCTGGGCGAGTTCATTCAACTGTTCGCGTGACGTGCGCGTATCCATTTTCTTGAAAGACTCGTTCAGTTGCGTCACCCCTTCCTCCGCCATCCCCGTATATTTGCGGGTATTGGCCAGTTCCTCTTCCATTTCCGCGAAGGCTTTGACGGCGTTGCGTCCCGCCATGATGAATCCAGAGAGTGCAGCGATGCCCGCCATGAGAGAAGTCTGCCATTCGTTCATGCGTCGGTTGAAGCGTTCCCAGAACCCTTCCCCGTCGCGAAGCTGTGCATTCATCATCTTCAGCTCGTTCTTCACGAGTTTGATTTTCTCTACGTGCGCCTTCCATGCATCGGAACCTCGTTCGATGTATTCCAGTTGTCGTGTCAGCGTTTGCAGGGATTTGTTAAGCTCCCGAGGCGTGGCTCGGTCCAGGTTGCGGAGCACCTGGTCCACCTGCTGCGTTGCCGACTCCATTTCACGGATTTGCCGTTTCGTCTCTGCCAGTTCCTTGCGCAGTCGTTTCAAATCCGCCTTATTGCCAGTAGCGGCAGCCTTGGCGATTGCCGTTTCAAGATTAAGGGCATTCTGTCGTAGTTGATTAAGGGTCTGCTGTGCCTGTTGTCCGTTGATAAGCAACTCGACGGTTGCCTTAGAAGATAAGTCACTCATTTTTGTGTGTTTTTCATTTATACAGCGCAAAAATACCTCTTTAATACCCCGTGAGAAAAGACGTAAAAAGGCCTGAAAATTCGAGGCTTTTAGAAAAAGTTGAGATTTTCAAGGACTTAGAAACGTAACACGTTGGGTATCAGTTCAAAAGGGTCGAGGGAAAAAGGATTTTTCCCTCGTTTGCGTCACAGCACCCCCCGACCGCCCTGCGTCGCGTGTCCGAAAGTCGCGCCACTTTTCAAGCGGAATATGTAATGAAGGATTAAGAATTAAGAATTAAGGATGTGCGGTAATTTGGCTTTGTGCGTGTGACGAAGCGCGGACGGAAGAAGTTCATCCATAAGACGTAGCACCATTGTGCGGTGACGGCTGTGTGTGTTGGCATGAAGAGCCACAGCGGACAGGACATGAAAAAGTCCGTACCTCTTTCCTATAAACCTATAGGGATGTGATGCGGACTCATATCCTCTTCGCCGTGGCTCGCCGATACTTACAGGCGTCAATGGATTATGCGATGAGTTTCTGTAGGATGCTGCGGAGGAATGCGCGGAGAGCTTTGGAGCGTGACATTGCGATGACAACTATCATTGCTATGGCTATTAAGGATAAAATGCTCAGCCATCGGCAGAACCTGTTGGGAGGTTTGCTAACCTCCTTCGCCTTGACATTCGAGTGATAGCTGGAATGGCTCGAGGTACTGTCAGTGGACACTGTTACAACACTACTGCTGTCGGCAGTGTTCGACTGCAGGCGTAAGCCTTTTATGACCACTTGGGTTTGTTGGATGCGCGGTGGCGTGTTACTTGTGCGGACGGTTTCCGCACAAGGCTTATCGCCGCTGATGTCACAAGTCCGTCCGATAGGCCCCGTGCTATCGTCGGCTTGTGTCACCTGCGGCATTGACAAAGAAGTGAATACGATGCTGTCAATATTCAGGACAAGGCTCTGGATGAACTTGTCCACAGCGAGAGAAGTGGTAGATGAAGACGTAGCTTGCTGCATCGTACTATCTACCTTTTCTTCGAGCGTTCGCTGGGTGGTTCGGCAGCCAGTAAGAAAAGGAAATGAGAATGCAAGTATCAGGGCCATGACCAGATTCTTGTATTCGTTCTTGGCATCGAAGCATGGGCAGCTTTTGGATGAGAAATCCCTATGCCCATAAATTTTGGCATTGGGATAACGCGCTTTCAGACGCCGGAGCAGAGAGAGCAGCGCCTCTTTCTGTTCGGGTGTGCGCGTGTCCTTAACCTGCTTCATGTCGGCGGTCTTGCCGCCGATATAGCAGATGCCTATGCTGTGCCTGTTGTGACCACCCTCTTTGCAGTGGGCACCCATTTCCTCTTCGGGACGGCCCGTGTGGATGCTGCCGTCGCGGTAAATCACGTAGTGATAACCTATGGTGCGGAATCCTCTGGCCTTGTGCCAGGCAGTTATGTCCGCAACTGTATTGTCACGACCTTCGGGAGTGTCGGAACAATGGATGATGATTTCATTGATGTTCCTCATTGTCTTCCTCCTTTCCATGTAGTAGTTGCAGTTTCTTCTGCAACGATATTTTCTGTGATGCGAACATAGCACCTACACCCAGTATAGATGCAGTGAGCAGCAGGAACTGAGCAACGAGATACAGTACGGAGTCATGCACCTCTCCTGGAGGAGGTGTAATAAATCCTGCGATGCCGAAGCCTATGGCCGCGATGAATGCAGCCAAGGCGATGATGTACTGAATTTTGACTTGTGGTTTCATTTCAATTGAAGATTGAAGATTGAAGATTGAAAATTACAGAACGCCGAGTGCATTGAGTTCAGAAGTCAGAGATTCTGATGGAACGGTGAGCTGCTTGTACAGCGAAAGGATTTGCTCTTTCAGGGCATCCGTGGGCGCTTTCTTGAAACGGCCTTTGGTCATGTTGAGACGGCGCAGGATGTTCTTCTGTTCCAACTGTTCGGCTTCATCAAGAGTTTGCTGCGAAACAGACGGTTGTGTTTCGCTGTTCATTTCATACTTGTCATAAGTGAGCCAGTTCTGGTGATACTGCTTATCGAGCTTAATCAATTCCACGAGGAAGGGATAGCGGTCGCTGTCCGGACAGGTGGCATTAGCTGTGGAGAGGTTACGGAGCTGCAGGTGCAGTTCGCGCATCTTCTGAAGGAGTGATGCATTCTCTACGTACAGCGCCTGAATCTCTGCAGGAAGCGAGTCGTGGTCGGCTCGCTTACCGCCTCTCCACTCCTCCGCCTGAGTTTGTGGAGTTGATGGAGCTTTGTCCAGAGCATGACGCTTCACAATTTGGTCGACCTGCTTCTGCATTGTGTCGACCTGCTCGTGTGTCAGCGACTGGAGGCGGTACTGGAGGTAACGCTTGATTTTGAACTCGATAAACTCCGCGTGAGCTTTCAGATTACGCGAGATGTTGTTGTAGAGAATCTTGTTGTTGGAGAGCTGGAGCAAGAAGAGTGCGCCTTGCTCGAGGTCTCTCTTGTCGGCTGGAGTATTCAGCCAATCCTGAAGCTTTTGGGTGAATTGTTTATCCATTATAAATGAATTAAGAATTAAGAGTTGAAAATTATTTTTTGGTTTGCTTTTGAAGTTCTTCATAATCCTTGGCCTTGGCATCCAGCTCGGTAAGAGCACGCCAGCAGTCCATACGGAGCACGTCGCTTTCCTTCGTGATATCCCCTCCGGTAAGAGCGCGGATCTGTGTGTTCATATTCTCCTGGAGTTGTGCGAAGGAAAGTGACGTGCTCTCTCCCTCTTGGGCGTATGTGAAGAAGTGCTTGAAGAGCGATGCGAAGTATCGTTTCAGCGAGGTGTACCAGTAGAAGATGCTGATAGATTCTTCCGGGGACAATTTGCTGAAACGAGACTTATAAAGGATGCCGGCCATGTCCTGCAGGAGTTGTGCGTTTTGTGTCTGCAGGTAGCCTTGATAAAGGTTGTCGAGCGTAAGGAAGTCCTCGAAGCTGACATTCTGGAAGTCCGCTCTCACGGGGCGGTGAAATCCGATACGTGACAGTCGGACTGGGTACTGCGGAAAATCTCCGAGCCAGTTCAGGAACTGAAGTGACTCCGTGATTTGCAGTGCTGAAAACGGGTACAGTTTCTTCCTGTACCAGATAATGAATACGGCGCCCTCTTTTCGTAGGACCTTTATGCCGCTCCATTGGAGTAGACACAATGTTTTAATCTGCGAGAGTGTGAAACTGCCGTTGAGCAGTCGGAACACGTAGCGGAGCTGCTTGTCAGACAGTTCCTGCCAGGACTTAGGGATTGTGAGGTTTAGAACTTGACGCATAAAAAAGCCGTTTATCTGCTGCGAAGGTAGACAAACGGCCTGAATGTGGAAAAGACAGAAATATTCTGACTAAAAATCTATTTTATATTTTAAGTTAGCACTTGTGACATTCGTCGTAGACGCTTTAAGTACATAAGCATCGCCACCTTTACATACGTATATTCTAGGATTGATTTTGCGTTTCGACATTGTGCAATAGACACTTAGAGAGACTTCGTCTCCTTTTTGGAACGGGCCATAAGTGGCTTCCCAACTTGTTTGCCCTTCAACATTGAATGAGGCATTTCCGCTTTCGGTTTTACATCCTATACTCCAAATGTTCTTGTATGCTTGTGTTCCTGTCCAATCCCCAACTGTGATTTCGTATTTCACATAGTATTTTTCACCTTTTACGTCATCATCATCTGAACATGAAGAGAGTATATAGGGTAAAAGGCATATTGCTACAATGCATAATGATTTTAGAAAATCTTTCATAGCTTTAGATAATTATTTGCAAAGTTATCTATAAAAATTGAGATAGTCAAATATTTGAGCTTTTTCAGAACCAAAAGCCTTTCGACTGCTTTTTGTTCTCGAAGATGGGAGGATTGTATAATTGAGCGGTGTCCGATTCGTGCCATTCAGGGAAATCCTCTGGATTGTCACGTATAATCTGCACCAGTTGCGTTAGTGTTCGATGTGCCTTTTGCATTGCCGTGAAGTGGTTGGCTTCCTTTAAGCAGTCCACTTCCACGGCTTTGAGGACACGGCAAATGTGCTGGTGCTTATCCGTACTGAACTGGCCAGTCTGTACCTGAGCACGCAATAAGGACATGAGCGGTTGCGACATGTACTGCGTAGCGATATGCTCCTCAATGTGAATCAGTGCCAGGCGTATGTTCTTGTACTGTTCCCATCTTCCCCCGTTGCTTCGGGGGAAGCAGTCCGTAACATCGAGGTTCGGGAAAAGCGTGGATGCAAAGAACTTCCCTTGCTCCGTGTCGCGCCAAAGCGTCTCGGCACAGAGCAAGGAAAGCAACTGCGATATAGCTGCGTCCCGGTTGTCAAGCAGCGTGTCAAGGAGTCGCGTTATGCGCTCCTTGCTAGCAGGTGCGATGTTCGTATTGCTGACAATCCCGAATCCGTTAGGTGTTAGGATAACATCCAAGTGCGGGACGGCACGACGGAACGCTTCATAAACGACAACCTGCGTGGTTGCTGCACGCAGGACATTTTCCTCCGCGAGTGAACAGATGGTGTCGAACACGGGTTGTGATGTGAAGACATCGCAGACCCATTTCTCGGTTGTGCCGAGAAATGGAGCCATCTTGTCAAGGAGCGGAGATTCCCCTTGTACTGACACTGCGATATTCGGGAGCAGTGCGGTGAGCTGTTCGTTTGTAGTAATGAGATTCATAAGCCATACATTTTTGACACTGCAAAAATACATCTATAATCAGCAGTGAGGAAAGACACAAAAATAGCCTGAAGCCGAAGCCCCAGGCTATCCAGCTATCGAGGAACCAATCAAGCAGCTTTCGCTGCCTGAATGGTGCAATCCTCGATTGCCTTTGTAATCATTGCCGATGCACGCTTGACATCGAGCAGGATTGTCTTGATGAACTGTGCATTCTCTTTCAGGCTTTCGAGCCATGATTTGAGATAAGCAGCACTGTCCTCCTTGATGTATTTGTCCATACCGCAGTACTGGCAAATCATCGCACTTGTCAATTCCGCTACCAACTCCTCTTTGGCGTACTCAGGACTTCCGAAAGGAGCTGGCTTCAGCCTGTTCAGATGCTCCTCAGCTCCCGTGCTGTGAGCCATTTCGTGGAATGCCGTGCCGTAGAACGACTCACCATCCTTGAACTGCGTGAACTCTGGAAGTACGATTTCCTTCTTGGACTGGCTGTAATAAGCTCTATCGCCATGCTTCTGTGAGATTGGACAAATCCAGAGATTTTCAGCCATCATCCTGTCCACCGGAGCGAAATGGAACATTTCCCTTGAATGCTCAGGCTTGCGACCTCCATTCTCACGGACGATTTGCTCGTAAATCTCAGGCCTTGCCTCCTGCATGTTTGTCTGATCGATGTTGAAGACATTGTAAACCACCGTGCTCGGATAGACATTGTAATGCTCCTTCTCGCTGTCAGACATCTGTTTGTACTCCTCGTACTTAATCTTGTTGTTCGTGTCCTTCTCGACGACCGTAAAGCAGGTAAGGAACACGGGGAAACTCTTCTCGCCCTTGTTCACCGACACCATCGGGCGCTTATTCCCCTCGGCATCCACTGCAGGAACATTGCCCACCGATGTCTTATTGAAATTCAGACCCATCACTCTGTCGAACGTGCAGAACACCGGGTACTTGTAGCCTTCCTTCTCGCAGTGCATGAGGAGCATGAGGCTGTTCATGCCATTGTAATGTCTGCCTGAAAGATTCTTCGGCCATGAAGTAATGCCCTCCGTGAACCAAGGCTTTTGCCAATCTGTCATGATAGACTCAATCTTCTCAATCATCATGTCTGCGAAGAGATTCAATGCTCTCTCTTGTGCACTTTCGCTGTTAGCACCTGCGCCAGCCTTTTTGCTGTACGCCTTTTTTGTCTTGTAAGCCATAACACTTGTTTATTAAATTGTTAATACTGTAGGCTATGGAGCCTCTAATTTTCACGTGCATACAAGAGCCAGAAGCGGAAAGTGCCAGGATGCAAGGAATTGACGTACTTATTACACCTACGGGCAAAGCAAATGTTTTGAGGCCTGTCCCAAAAGATTTTGAAAAAAGTATGGGAATAATGTAATGGTACTTGCAGGGCACGGGCTTGGCTAACTTTGCAAAGGGAAAATGAGGCGGACCTATGGTATGCAATATAAACAAATGGCGCAAGACGGGCGGTAAGCATAGGCGCAGGTGTGGCTAAAGTGCAGGAGCATAGTATCGCAGACATAGAGAGATTGAGCATGACGGTTGGCAAAAGTCCACGGGGGCTAAGGCTTAAGAATCGGCAGACAGGTATGAACGCCCATGCAACACCGCGAGAAGGAACCAGTGTTTCCTCGACAGCGTGTTGGAGGTGTAGCAATGTGTTGGAGCCGAGGAATGGAATGAGCGATAAGGGCGGGAAATGTTTACCTCCTTACCTTACGGGCGTGGACACAGAACGGCAAAATTGTGTACGAGGAAGAGAAGGAGTAATGTCAATCCGGGCCGCTGGGCTTACATCAGACAAACAAAGGATAAGGCAATGACAAGAATGAGCGGTGAAAGCCAAACATATATAGGGAAAACCGATGGACAGTTGCCAATGGCTATCCTATCTCACTGTAGCATAGCGATAGGCACAGCCAATCGGAAATCGCCTGTGTTCACGAAGTTCAAGGATAGTGAGTACGGCACGGAAGAAATGGCAGCACAGGAGCCGAACTGAGCATCGCCTTTCTGGAAGTCCGTGCCAAAGGGAGTTGGGAGCGGAAGAGAGTGCCTTTGCGCACGCTAACAAGGCAAAGTAGGACAATGCGGCTAAAGCATAGCAAGCCAGAAGAGGATGCAGAAAGCAAAAGTCCTTCTCCGTCAAAAGCAGACGACAGAGAAAGGCTTTCAATGTGCGGTGGGCGACAATATGGCTATTATCCTAAAGTTTTAAGCCATTCGGCACATTCATCGGCAAGCAGGGCAATAAGCTTCATGTAGTAAGTGGTTAACTCTGCTGTCGATTTTTTGTTCAGTCCTGCCATATTGTGCTGCAGCGAAAGCAGGATACGCAGCATCTGACGGGTAAACTGTTCATCGTTGAAGTAATTGATGAGTGCGATGATGTGCTTGTAGGGACATATGCGATGACCACATTCCCAGGCATTGTATGTAGCCTGTGAGATGTCCAAGGCGAATGCTATTTGTTCCTGAGTCGCACCCTTGCGTTGTCGTGCCTGTAGAAGCGCAGAGGAGAAATCATATAGGATATTCATTTCACCCCTCCTTTCATATAATAAGGCATGAATTCGTCGGGTTCGCTGACACTTATGGCAATGGGCAGCCCCTTGTTGCGATAAATCAGGAAAGCTTTTTTGGGGTCAGTGACATAAGAGCGGAAGGTGCCGATACCTTTTGTGCGGAACCATCCAATATATCCGAACACACCTCCTACGCCAAACAAGCGGATAGTTGCACCAAACAAATTTCTCTTAACTCCCGTGCTTATCACATGAACAGAGTTCTTGGCACCAAATAATTGAATTTCTTCGCCGACACGTTCAATATGATCTATGTTTTCGTAAGGGATTCGGACGGTTCTTAGCATTGTACGAACACCAATTCCCTCATCGTCGGTAATGATGTAAATGGGGAAGATGAGGAAACATGAAAACGCAACCACAAGCAGAATTGCAGATACGATTATGGCACCGGTTACGTTCATCCCTTTGGAGACATAGTACATCTCTGTAAGGACCCCGATAACCATAGCTGAGAGGAAAATGGTTGTAATCCATTTCACCATTTTACTTTGCGAACATTCATAAATTGTTTTCATAACTTTCCGTTTTTAGGGGTTAAACATTTTTCCTGCTGCAAAGTTATATAGGTGTTCAATACTATGTTATCAGTTTTGCTGATAAAATGAGGAGATAACTTGAATCTTATATAGGATGGACTATTTTACGATAGGCATTTTTGCAGACTGCCATGCAAGGATGCCTCCATCAAGGTTAATTACCTCGTAGCCCTGCTTGGCCAGCTTCTCAGCAGCCGAAGCACTACGGCGACCACTGCGGCAGTATATGGCCACGGGTTTCTCTTTGGAGAGCTTCATTGTTGCCAAGTCCATGAAAAGAGCAGAGTAGAAGTCTATCTGCATGGCTCCGGCAATATGTCCTTGTGTATATTCCTCTGCTGTGCGTACATCGAGCAATTGCACGGTGGTGGTGTCCTTGATGATTTCTGCAAACTCGGCCACCGAAACAGACTTGAAGTTCTGCTTTCGGTTGGCATTAAACGCCCATGCTGCCACTGCAGCCAGCACGAGTGCGATGGCAAGTATTATTCTGTAGTTCATTCTCAGTTAGTTTAAAATTTTTTTGCCAGTTTAGTGATATCACGTGGGGTAATTGCGAACTTTGAGTAACTGTCGCGTGTGCAGGCAAGCATGGAGTGTGCCACTTCCGTCATATTGTTGGCTCCACCACACAACAACATCAGCGGATAGAACGGAATGAATACATACTGCATCTTCTGTATCCTTTTTTGTCCCTTTGCCCAACGCATCAGCATTGCGCGGTAGCCGAAGGCATGCTTGAATCCTAGCGTCTGGATATACTGCTCCGTTGCACCTTTGATAGGCATCCACCATTGTTTGCCGTTAGGGTCTGTTCCAGCACCGCTGAAGTATATATAGATCATCTTCTCCTTGTTAGGCATGATATCCGCGAAATGCGTAGGGATGTCGTATGAGATACGGCGGTAGAATCCTTCTTCAGCGCCGATTGACGAAATGCCAGCAATGAAATATACCGCATCGAAACCCTCGAAATGCTTGTCTCCTGCTTTCAACTCCATGAAATCAGGAATGATATACTCTTCGAGTTTAGCTTTCTCGGTTTTCGTCAACGGGTATTCGTCTATCTTTACCGACCTGCGTCCGACCGAGAGCACTTTCTCTACTTGTGGCGTGCGCAGGAGTTCAAGCATCACCCCTTCTCCCACATATCCTGTGGCACCTGTAATGATTACTTTCATAGAATAAGTGGCTAATCTACCTTATGAATTATTGTTCGAGTTTAATTTTGCTGAGCAATTCCTTTGCTTTTGCATTACCACATTTTGCGGCTCTTTCTAACCAGTATTTTGCCTGCGATAAGTCTTTATTTATGCCTTTACCATAATAATAGATTTCTCCCAACGCCACATATGCTCTTGGATTTTTATTTTCGGCTGCTAATTCATACCATTTTATCGCCTCGTTATAATTTCTGGTTACTAATTTACCATCAGAATAAATCTCTCCTAATTTTAGTTGTGCATCATCTTCTCCTAAATTAGCCGCTTTTTTATACCAACTAATTGCCTCTGCACTATTATAAAAGCCAGATTCTCTATCTGCATATATCTCACCTAATTTCTTCATGGCAAATTCATGATTCTGCGCTGCCGCCTTTTTATACCATAAAATGGCGTTTTGATTCCCATTCGCAGATTCTATTCTACCATAATAATAAGAATCCCCGATAGCATATTGTGCATTAGCATGCCCTTGATTCGCAGCTTTCTTGTACCAGCGTAAAGATTCATCCATATCAAAATCGATATATGTCCCATATAAATATTGGAAGCCCAATACAGCTTGTGCATCTGCATAGCCTTGATTGGCAGCTTTACGCCACCATTTCATTGCTTCATATGGATCCTTTTCAACACCTTGCCCAAGTTCATAACAATTACCGAGTAAATATTGTGCTTCAGCATTTCCTAAATTCGCCATTTTACGATAATAGGTTGCTGCTTTTTCAATACATCCTTCAAGTTGGTCTGCTGCTAATGGGTGGCCACGTTGTTCAACAGCTTTTTCATACCATTTTATTGCCTCTGTATAATTCTGTTTTACACCTTCACCAAATTCATAGCACCAACCCAATTGAAATTGTGAAAACATGTTGCCACCTTCTGCTCCTTTTTTATACCATTTTACGGCCTCTGGATAATTTTGAGGTACTCCCTCGCCTTTATAATACATATCACCAAGAGCATCATATGCTTTAACATAGCCACCGTTAGCTGATTTCTTAAAATAAACAATAGCTTCTGCATACTTTTCTTTATGCCATAAATCTAAACCTTGGTTGTAATTAGTTTCAGCTAAAAAGTCTGTTTGAGCATACATCATTATGCTATTAAAAGAAATAAAAACAGCTAGAATAATCTTTTTCATAGGAAAATGTCAATTATATTCGTATTTTAAATGCAAAGTTATGAAAATTAATGAATTTATAATAATGTTTGTAAAGGAATTGCTCACGCTGTGGTGAACAATTCCTTTTGAGTGGACTTCTTCGACTTCTTGGAAGGAGAAGTGATGTCATCGCAGATGGCGACACGTAAGCCGGCACGGATGAGCTTTGGGAGGTACGTGTCCAAAGCGTGGTGTGGGAAGCCAGCTATTGTGACATTGTCCTCTGAATTGTGAATTTCAGTGAGGCAAAGGACCTCTGCAGCCTTTATAGCATCCTCTTCGTAGCATTCGTAGAAATCACCGCAGCGGAACAAGAGAACTGCATCTGGATGTTTCTTTTTCAAATCGCAGAACTGCTTGAACATAGGCGAATCAGAAACTGGGTGCTCCTGTTCTGGAGCTTCCTCCGACTTCTCTTCGGAAGGCTCGACCTGTTCTGCACCTGCTTCAGTGGCCACCTCCTGAGCTACCTCCGTAGCCTCCTCGGCGACCTGTGCCTTCTGGGCAACCTCCTTCGCTTGCTGATAATCGAGCGAGAGGGCTGCAAGCTGTACATCATTGATTTGGAGATTTAACTTCTTGGAAAGGAGGAAGCAGTAACGAATTGCCTTTAGCGTGTTCGTGAAATTCATCTTACACTGGAGCCTGCCCTCCATGCCTTCAACAAACACCTGCCAGCCCTGCTGACCATTCTTGAACTCTTTCTTCACTGCTGAAATCTGAACATTTGCTTTCATTGTCTTGTAATTTTGAAGGTGAAACATAAATCATATTTATTTTTTACGAACAATACGCAGCGACAGGGCTATGGCTCTGTTGTCAAGGGAGGATGTCCGGGTATTTTTCACAGAAAGTGGCAGCTCCGACGCCGAAGGGAATCATCTTTCTTTGCAAAATAACTGGAGGCCCTTGCCCGTAGGGCGAAGATGCTTGCGCTCGGAAATATGCAAACGAGTTTGCTATTCCGTTCGCTTAAAAGCATCTTTGATTGGAGCCTCCGAGCTAACTTTGTGAAGGAAAAAGTAAATGATGTTGGGAGCCTAAAATGAGACAATGAGAGAAAACGGACGTTCGGATTAGTGAAGACAGAGTGAATGGTAAAGGGCCTGAGAGAGACGCGAAGCCTAAAGCTTCACCTACGGAGTAGTGGCTTATTGGGGTGACTCCTGTGTCACCTGTTTGGCATCGCGATTCTCGTCCAGGGTGGTAAGTTGGATGAATGGGCATTCAGGATAGGCCTTATCCCAGTGATTGAATTTCATGATGATACGATGCACGGTAAAGAGCAAATCGTGATACGGCTTTTGAAGCGCCTGAGCAATGGTATATAACTCCCGCTTGTCAGAGCCGCTGTTGTTAGACTGCGACTTGCCCGGCACAGAGCCGACGAGGTTGGAGTGAACGCGCATGGTAAAGCAGAACATGTTCACAGCCTCCTGAATGTCGGTGGACCAATCGCCGCCCTCCTTGTCCTCATCGATGCGATTGATAACAACATCGTGCTGTTCCTCTCCGGTGGGTGAAACATAGAATGTGGAGAAGAGAGCCTTTCCGCTGTTCTCGGCCCCTGTAAGGAAATCGATGATGAGCTGCTTCTCTTTGACTATGCGCTCCTGCTGCTTCTTCGGGCTAGTGATGCGCTCCCGTTTGAAGATGCCCTCCCAGTATCGCTGTGACACCTCGATGTGGTATTTCAGCGGAGCCGAGTTCTTCAGTTTCGCTTCCTTAGCGAGACCAATAAGCTGCTTGATGTTGTACCACTTACCTTTGAAGAGAGCTGCATAGTAAGGGATTGGGTAATACGTGCTGTCAGGTGTAGGTACACGACAGGCAACGGCATATTTCCGCGGAGCGTTCTTCTTTGCCATACGCTCCTGCAAGTCACCCCAAGGGTTGTCCATCGACAGCAGAGGAATCTTCTCTACGTCGTTGATGGAGGCAATCGACTTCTTCCAGTTCGCATACAGGACGTACTCAATACGTCCGTTTTTGTTCGCTGGTGAGAAGCGACAATAGATAACCTCTTTGCGATAAAGCTGCACGATGCGCTTACCCTCGTTGTCGAGGATTATCACCGAAACACACCACCCGAAATGCTTGAAGTCCTGGCATACTCCGAGGAAGTAATTCGGTAGTGAATTCGCGAGCAAATAGTCTTCAATCTCTGCTTTAACTGATGCGGTACAATTCTCTGAATTATAACAAAGTCCGCTTCCGTAGCAAACCTCCGCGTTAAACATCTGACAGGTAGATAAAGTCTCGTCTTTCTCTATCATGTCAAGGATGTGATACGGCATGAGATTATCCCCACCCCACGGCATGTATTTCGTGCCGTCGGTGAGGGTAACGGGATTGATATCCACATCCTCTTTGAAGACTTTTGCGGAGTCCGCGGTGAATGCCACGCTGCCCCTTGCATTGGGCAGTTGCTCCACGGATGAGAAGTAAATCGGTTCGGTGTATTCCTTAGTGTTTTTCATGTGTCTTTTGGTGTTTGGTATTAGAATTGTAACTTTGTGATGTCAGGTGTGGGGCGCATTGCCCTCGCTGTAGTCAATGAAGGGGCTTTCCTCTCATTCTTTAGGAGCCGGGCTTTTGCTCGCTCCTGAATTTTATATAGAGTATGACAGCCTGTAGGATTCATTCTCCAATTCCTCTGCCTCCACACTGAGGTTCACGTAGAACTCTGCAATGTTCGTGACACACTTGGAGAAATCCAGAGAGGTGTCACCGGAAGCATTGAGCGGTGGCCCGAATATGATTCCGAATCGGAAGCGGTGGTTGTGTTTGATAAGATACTGCTTACTCCCGAAGCACACCTTGAAGCCCTTGAACTGCAGGGACTCGTTGGCACCAGAATAGACGGCTCTGACTCTTTTGAAGAGATAGTCTATTTGTTCAGCGTATCGCCAGTCAGGATTGCGATCTGTACCGAAGTTCCAGCCGAACTGCACCGTCCCCACCAAGTCCATCTTGATATGGTTTCCGTCACCGAAAAGGTGCCATCCCCTGCATCGAGGGCCATGCCAACGGCGAGTGTGGTCATTCCTGTCGCGCTGGTGTTGTCGCTTCATAGACCAACGAAGGAGGTAAGGAACGTAACCCTTCAGGATAAGGTCAGCCGGCCATTTCACTTTCAGGCTGTTGCCGCTGCTATCACATTCTATGTGGTAGAACGGGTTTGTGCATTGACTCGTTGTTGTGCCGGAAGAACTTTCTGATGTAGTGCCCGATGAAGAGCTTGACGTATCGATGTTCCCTATGACGTTCACAATCTTCTGGAGCAGATTGCCCAGGGTGTCAGGAGAAACCGTGTTCTGGCGTGACTCAGCGCGGAATGCGGTTATGAGGTTAGTGAGGTTAGATATATCCATAACTTTGAAAGTTTTTGCAAAGTTATGGATACAGAGTTGAGGGGGAAAAGACAGATATTATTTGTGGGGTTGAAAATAATTTGTACCTTTGCGTGTGATGAACTGATATAATATGGAAAAGAAATTATCACCTGATGCCGTAAAGATGCTCTTTTGTATAGAAGAGTATTTTAACAATGCTTTTGAGAGCAAAAAATATTCATCATTGTTCATTCGTGAATTTAGTCGTTTATTTAAAAATGATTCTGCGGTTCCATGTTCTATATTAGGTAGTAATGATGCCTATATTATAAGGTTGGGTATAATAGATAGTAATAATTTAGAAAAAAATATAGAGCTGATTGAGAATAAAGTTAATAAGGAAATCAAGGAAAAAAATAAATACGTTAGATGGTTTGAAACTCTTATACCAATTTTTGAAAATGAAAAATCAGAAGGAATATTAGAAAATGAATTTGTATCAGAGTTTAATTTAATTTTAAAGGATGTTCTTAGATGGCAAGGAATAGATGAATTTTCGTCAGTATTATTATTTCAATTTTTAAAAGGATTAAAGGGTGATGCAGATTTAGATTATCCATATGTAAAGGAAAAAATACAAAATAGAATAAAAACGCGAAACGAGCATAATGAATATAGAACACTATATAATCAATTCTGTGAATGGATAGAATTACCATCAACTTTAAATAAGTATGGTGCTCGACGGGTAGAAGCCATGAAACAGAAGCTTGCATTAAGAGGTCAGGATTGGTTTGGCTTAGGAGGATTTAAGGATATAGAAACAGCTAAGAAAATTATTTCTGAAGTTTTTTATCCTGACCAGGAGCAATATTACAGACAACTAGAGCATTGGGCAAAAAGTGAAATTAAAGATGTAGATTGCTCAAGGTGGATAAGCTATTATTTATGGAAAGGAAGAATCTTACCTGTTCGCTTAGTTAATGTACTGAGATATAAAGATGATGTTGAAAAAGGGAAGAATTATCTGCTTTCAAAGTATGAAGAAAAAATAATAGCCGATAAGAAGAAAAATCAAGATAGAGAAAATCGAAATCGTTCATTTGACGAAAATTTGAATTTATTTCAAGACAATAATCATAATAATTATATTGAATATAATGGTGATTATTCTGGAACTTATGCTCATGATGTGATGGGATATACGGATGATGAAATCGATACTATATTTGAAGGTGATCCTGATGCTTATTGGAACATTGACTAAATTTGTGGAAAAGTTTTTACAACAGTTGGGTTTATTAATACGAAAGCAGTATTGAAATAACTTTAAAAATAATAGTAAATTTTAAGGAAATTTAAGCTGTAATTTCATTACAATTCTGGTTAACTGATATATCTTTGTATCATTAATTTAAAATAACGAATTTAACAAAAACTTAATGATATGAAGATGATTATTACAAATTTTCCTCTTTGTTATGATTGTATAAACAAGGAGAAAATTGAAGGTCTGAAAGATGACGAGTTTTATTGTAGTTTTGTTTCTGATTTTCTTCCTAAAGGTATTGTTGCTATCGATACTGATGCCACAAAATGTGTAGAAAAAGGTTGGTATAAAAGTATTAAAGAAGAATTAGAAAAGAAATTAAAGAACACGGCCTTTTCTAATGATTGCGGCTGAATTTCTTTGAGTCAAGAGCGTCAGCGATGATGCCTTGGAACTGGCGGCCTAGGGAGTCAGCCATGAATTCCTTGATATTCATAACGGACATATAGTATTTGCGCGAGAACCATGGACGGGGCTTGCGCTTTCTGTCGCGCCCTATGTCCCCGCTGTTGCCGCGAGGAATTTCCGCACCTGTGCCGTAGTCCTGCCACAGACCATATTCGAGGAAGGACTGCGAAAGGTGTACTTCAGAAACCTTGCCGTCGGCATCAGCGCGTAGTGCTATTGGCGAATGCAGCAACAAGCCAGTATCAATGACACCAAGTAGGGTGATTTGCTCCTGCCAGATTTTAATCATGGTGTCATTGAAGGCCTGAACGTATTTGGCACGTTCTTCTATGACCTTGGATTCAGTTATTTTTTCCATACTGCAAATGAATAGAAAAAATGAAGATGCAGAAAAGACGATTGAATTTGAAGAAATTTTATAAATAGAGCTTTAATTAATTTGTGATAATCGTAAAAGAAAAATTGAGGACATTCAATCTTAGGGATTGTTCTGATTTTTTTTGATGCGAAATATAGTGTAAATAATTGTAGCATAAGAAGAATTATATCTAATCTTATGCTACCGTCTATCTAAGGTTTTTAAAAAAGCCTTTATTAAATTAATGTTTGTAAAAACGTTCTTGTTCTAATTCCATTGAATATTTTTCTACAACTTCTATTCCTGATGGTTTTTCCCACTTAGTCATCCCCTCCATTATGTGATAAAATTTTTCACCAATATCATCGGGCAATAAGATTTCTTTATATTTTCTTCCATCCTCATCCCCATTACGTTTATAAATAACTTCACAAATGACGACTCCTGATGTAGCTGTATCGGCTTCGGGTCCATCGCAATGTAATATGAACTTTGTAACCTTTGGTGGCCTTACCCATTTTTCTACTTTATTAGAGTAAGTTTTCCCATTTAATTCAAGAACCTTAGGTTCCGGGAAAGTTCTCTTTGCCTTAAAACCTTCAGGAACAATGTAAACTGCAGAAATTGAGTTAGGTTTTTGGGCCAACATCTTACTATTTTGTAATAAATATGCCGTAACGACATCCTTTATACAGACGAGCGTGTATTTTTTTCCACTTATTGTAAAATCCTGGTAGTATTGTATTTTTTCATCAACTTTAAAAATGTCCCTTAAATCAGGCCTTGTATTTTGTTGTGCATACATGTACCCACTATTACAAATGAAAAATAGTAGGCTTATAATAGTAAAGAAGAATCTTGTTTTCATAATTATAGTATTATATTATTGGTTAATAAGAGATTTCATTTTTGCAGAATTATAGAAATTTATCGTTGCAAATATATAAAATAGAATTGAAAATAGATGTAAAGAAAATGAAATTTAACCATTCTCCCCCCCAAAAAAATTAGGCTCGTTCCTCGATGGCTCGTTCCTCGATGGCTTGTTGCTCGGTCATGATGGTAGTTGAAATTATAATGCGAGGACAAAAGCCTCATTTACGGAGAATACTTATAATTTGGAATTACCAAAGACTGGTGCCAGAGACAGTGAAGGAGCCGTCGGATGCGATGTGCAGTTCACAAGAGCCAGCCTTCGCGTGCAGGGAAATATAGTTCTGTTTGACGCAGGATGCGCAGAACAGCACTTTGTTTCCAGAAGCATAGTTCACGCGAATGGCAACGGGTATGGGGTCGATGTCAGCATTGGCAGCCCATACTTTTTCCCAATTCTCATTATTAACGAAGGCGTGTTTGTTCTCATAAACATTCACGTCGAGAATTGTGAACTGAAGAGCGGTGGCAGCATCCAGTATATTGCTGAGTAGCGTGCCGAGAGAATCCGGTGTGATACTCCCTTTGGTCTGAAGTTTTTTGAAGTTCTCGATTTGCGATTTAAGTTCTTGTATGTTCATGGTCAAATAAATTGATAAGTGAAACATTCATTGAAGATACGGTCCGACATCACATCCTCGTTCCATTCCGAGATATTGAAGCGGAGGTCCGTATATACATCCGTGGCAACTTGGAAGTATGTACAGGCACAGCCGGAAGCGAAATATTGAGGTATCTCATTGAAGGAGATGCGTGGATCCAGGTATATGTGCTCCCGTTCTATTCGGGTGCGCTCCTGAATGAGAACCGACATGAACTGACGGAAGAGTTCTCGCATGATGTCCATACACTCCTGCCGTGCTTGCATGTTTTCAAGCTGGTGGCGCATGGCTATGAAGACCGTCTTCACTCGGCGAGTGTGCGGTGTGTTGTTCAGCTCCGTATAGCCCTGAGCGATGTCAGAGATAGCGACAAAGGCCGTGACATTCTGGAGGGTATGGATAACTTCCTCCAAGCCTTCGAGGCCTGACACGCGGAGAAAGGCAAAGTGCTTCTCCTGAGCCAGTTTGTTCGAAGCGGTCATTCGCTCGAAGAAAGCTGTGGAATTCCAGTTGTAATTTGGGTCGCTCATAATTGAAAATTGAAAATTGAAGATTAAAAATTATGAAGCATCCTGCTCTGTCTCTAGGATTTCGTAATCGTCAAAGGAAGGGTCAAGGATATCCGGGTCTTCATACTCGATATCGTCGATGTCGATGGACTCGGCACGGTACTTGTCGAGGAGGGCCTTTATCTTCTGGTCGATGTTCGGGATGGGACGGATACCCAGCACTGACGGGTCATCGGTTGCCGTGAACGGTTGGACTACAATCATGTCGTAAGGCACAGATTGTTCATCCTCCACGTTCACGTTATTGAACTTCGCATAAGAAGTGGCTGCCCGTTCCATCGTCTTCGTGTCCTTGCGTTTCTTCGCCATCTGGTATGTCTCGAGAATCATCTCGTTATACTTCCATCGATGGTAGTCACGAGATGCCTGTGTAATATGCGGCAGTACCGACTTGATAATCTTTAGGTCGTCGTAGGCCAGCGTCTTGCTGATGGCGTAGCGACTGATGGCTTCATCCACGAACTCCTTGTCTTTACAGTCGGGGTTAGAAATAACCCAGTTGTAAAGAGCTCGTAGCCGGAGTACACGCTCCACAGAAGCCGCAGGGAGGTCTTTGCGGAGCTCGTCTTCGGGGGTGAAGAAGTCGGTAGTGACAATGTCGGTGACGGAAGGGAAGGGCATGGAACGAATTATGAATTAAGAGTTAAGAATTAAGAATTGGAATGGTAAGCGGAATACTGACTTCGTCGATAATTGGCTGCACCTCGGCAATCAAGCCTTTCGGCTGCAATCAGCGCCGCAAAACCATATTCAAGTAAACTTGTATGCTTTTGTGACTCTGTTTGCATTGCATTTGCAATTTTGATTACTCTCGGTTTGCACAATCATTCATCGTCCTCCATGTCGAGGAGATTGCGGCGGGCGTTCTCGATGGCGAGGGGTGAGCCCACCTGAGCCAAGAGCATTTCCTGGTTGTGAAGCTTGACGCGAGAAGCAGCTTTACCAAGGTGATACGCCTTCGAGACTTCCGTTTTTGAGTTACGTATCTCGTCGCGTAGCACCTCTGCAGGGATAGACATGAGGATTGCCATTTCAGAAATAGGCAGATAGATGGAGGCCCATTTCTCGATGTTTTCTAATTGTTCTTTGGAGAAGGTCATGACGTTGTAAATTGAAGATTGAAGATTGAAGATTGAAAATTATTGTTCTTTTGATTGAATTGTTTGGGTGATGATGGTAGAGAGAGGAACGGAGCGCCATTTGATGAGATGCTGTACTTCCGCGAGGAACTTATCGAACACCGACGGTTCGGTAGTGATGATGTAGGCCTCGTTACGGTTGCCTCGCGTCAAGTTTTGAGAAGTGATAATGCTCACCTTATCACCGGCTTCCGACTTGACGAGCAGCACCTTCGAGTGGTTGTCCGCGAGATGGGTGGTTGTAATCACCTGTTCTATGAAGCGCCACAGGTGCAGCGTCTTATTCGTGGCCTTGAAATCCAGAACCAGGTGAATAGCCGTAGCCTGGCCGTCGCGAGTGATGAAGTACAGTCGGCGCAGGAACTCCTCAGAGATTGAGAAGGAAGTCTGCCAAACTTCCGCCTCTCCCACCTGCTGCAGTACCCATTCGAGAATATCCGCAATCTGCACCTCGTTAGTGAGAGCAGATTGTACTGGAGCCTGATTGAGAGGCTGAAAGATGTTGGATATGGAGGTAGTTCGTTTCATGCTGCAAAAGTAATTAGGATAGAATGAATGAGAAAAGACATATACCAATGCATTTTGCAAAAAAAAGCAACATGTCTTGTTTTGTATTGAAGAAATAGATACCTTTGCAGCATGTATAATCATTTATCTAATATTATGAAAAAGATTTTAATAACTCTATGTTTGTCATTATTTAGTGTTCTTGTTTTATTAGCTCAAGGCAAGTTAGAATTTACTACAAAGACTATAGATTTTGGTAAAATCGATAAATCTGCACCTTTAAGGTTTTCATATACTTTTAAGAATGTTGGAGACTTGCCAATAGAAATTTCTAAAATAACATATTTTACTAGTTATGTTAAAGTTAATTATTCCCATTCAGCAATTCAACCTAATGAGTCTGGAACAATAGATGTTTATTATGATGTGATTTCAATGTCTCCTAGGAAATTTATTAAGCCTCTTTTTGAAATTGTAACGTCAAATCAGGAAAAAATTAGGTTGAGTATATCAGGTGAGATGTCTGATGCTGTTCCAACGAAGCAAGAGCGTTGCCAAAATAATGGTTTTACATGGTATCGTATTTACGAGAATGGAAAATATGGAGTTCAGAATAAGGATGGACATACAATAATTAAATCCCTTTATCAATATGTTGATTATACAAAGGATAGATTTATTGCTAAAGATGAAAAGGTAATGCATTGGTTTTCTCTCAATGGAAAACATATTTTTTCTCTTGAGTGTGATAATTTTTTGGAATCGATGGATTTATACAAGGTAGAATATAATAAAGAATATGCCATTTATGACAAAACAGGAAAATGCATAATTCCATTCAGTTTACATTGTACTGATATTTTCGCGCATTATGGTTTTTATTTAGCCCGAAGGGACACCATTTATGCTGTCTATGATAAAACAGGAAAATGTATTATCCCATTTGAACGTCAATACACCGAAGTAGATTTTAGATCTAATAAAGAATTTGGTGATTATTTTTATGTAGGAAAAACTAATCATTATGCAATGTGTAATACTGAAGGTAAAGAATTATTTACCAATAAGGTTGACTTTAATCCTTACTATGTATTGGATAGATTTGTATTTATAACAAAAACTAAAAGTGACTATTGCGATAATTGTTATAATTACAATTTTAATGATATATCAGGAAAAATTATACATTCTATTAATAACATTAGTGGTGAATTTTATATTACCATTTACACTAATGGTGATATTATATTAACTCCATATATTTTTACAATTTTAAAAGCTCAACAATTGCATATAGATTTAGGTAAGGATGTAACTCTTGGTAATATTCAAAACTATATAGGAAAGAGTAGAAATCCAATGAAATAATAAAAGTAATATTGAGTTATTAAATGACCCCTGTCCGAGAGGATGGGGGCTTATCTTATAGGAATACAGGGAGGCCATTGATTTCGTATATGCAGCAGAGCCGTATCGTGCGAATCTGGCCGGATGACAGAATCTTGAATTGCTGCGTACCTTCGTAGAAGTTGTAACGCAGAGGGAGGACATTCTGCAGATAGAGTGTCCTGCCGTCCTTTGCCCAGCAGCGGATGTCAACAGGCTCCGGAGCTTGGAGCATTTTGCGAGCGGTGGAAATATGAATGGCATTCATGTTGATAGATATTTGATAATTAGATGCGAAGCCGGAAGCTTCACCTGATGATAATGATTAATTATGTGAAGGTGCGATTGAATTGGGGGGTGAATTCTCGTTCTGATGGCGTGGAGTCCAGCCAGTAGGCGTTGTCATCGAATCGCCATGAGAACTTTATGGTAATGCGATCCTTGACAGAGTCCGAAATCTCAGAGGTGATATCCGATACAAGGACAGTCTTGCCGGTGTAACCGCAGCTGATGTCCTTGAAGATAGACTCCGCTTCCAAGAACTCGTTGTACCATGTCGCTTCCTCTATAGTGAGAGGAACTGTCTTCACCTCCCATTTCCGAGTAACGGTCTTGTCATAGAACGACGTGCGGTTCTGCATCAGAGCCTCCTTTCGGGATATTTCCGACTTGAAAGAAGTAGTCCCGAAAACGAAAATCGTTTCCCATGCGTTATAAGAATTGCGGTAGTAGAAATGCGTACACGGGATGTCATCCGTAACGTACACCATTAGGGAGCGTTCTCCAACGTGAAGGGTGAAGGAAAGCAGCGTCCCCATGTCCCCGCCCTCCATCTCGTCCACCAGGCTTTTCACTTGCGCCGGTGTCACGTGGATGTTGTAGACATAATCCCGTGGATAGCGCGTAATCTGCTGGTCGGCTGAGTAGGTGCTAATATACCCGTTGTGCTCGAAGGTAGCCTCATACGTGGCCAACGGTATTTCCACATATCTTGCAAAGAACTGCACATACGCTGACTCGTTGCGTGGCATGGTGTAATAAGAGCGGTTGACGAGGAAGTGATGTTCCAGAAAGTAGATGTCGCTATACGTGGCGTTCTTGTATCGGGAGAATATGATATTATACCCGTCGTACTCCTCCATGCCGTTGCCATCGTCCACTGTCAGTTCAAACGTAGCCAGGGAGAGGTTGCGCTTTATCATATTCTGCTCAACGATTTGCCGGAGTTCATAGAACGTGCAAGTTCCATCAACTGGGTACAGCTTCACAGAGTATATCCATTCCCTTTCAAGACAGATGGCAACAGTCACTGACGGTTCCTGTTCCCCTGTAATCTGGAACGAATCCGGGAGCGCGGAAGAAAGCGTATATTCATCGAGGTAGAGACCTATCATTGCATTATTTTTTCTGCAAAGATAGTCTGAGTGTCATTAAGAGCGAAAGACAGCAGTGATGTCAGGCAACGATATAAGGAGCCAGCGTCTTTTCGAGGCGTTCCTTGATGTGCCCTCGCACCTCCAATGGCGACATGATTTCCAGCCGTTCCCCTTGCTGCAGTACAGCCCCATAGAAGTCCTCCGTCGGTTTTAACTTATACATAAAGTCCACATATTCTGTCGTTTCTTTCAGGATGCGTTGAGAATTATGCAGCGGAATATCTTCCAGGTAATAAGGAGCATTACCTTTTGCCCGTACCACTATCTCCACGAGTTCCGTCCCGTCGTTAGGAATCATCACTCCGAAGTAGTCCTCAAAGAAATCCTTTGCGAAGAGGTTGTCCGGGAAATTGAAATGCTCCTTCAGCACACGAGCATCCTCCATACGGTCAAACGACAGTGTAAAATAAAGTCCCGTGTCAAACTTGCACAGGACGTAGAAACGATGGTTATAAGTTTTGATGAAGTGTGGTTCCACTATATACCTTTTTGGCTTCGCGTAGCCATATTTCCTATACTGAATCTCCACCTTCCAGTTACCTTTCATGGCCTTCACTATAGGGTTCAGCATACCGTTTTCCGATGGGAAGTCCTCTATGTCTATTCTGTTCTGCATCCCCATGCATTCCTCTAGGAGATTGCGATGCACCACGCAAGCCATCATCCATTTCAGTACATCCCTGCCACGTAGAGCGTCCGGGTTCACGATATGCCATTTGGAGTGGTCTGCGTTTCTACTGGCTTCGATGATGATGCCGTAAATCATACCGATGTCTTCAAAGATCTTATACCATCTCTTCCTGCTGTTCCCGGTATCATCCTTTTCCGAAATCGACGACCGAAGCCATTCGTCGCTAATCTCTTTCAAGGTCATACTTCCCCTGTCCTTCAGGAGTTCCACCACCCATGCAAACCTTTGAATTTGTATAACTGAGACCATACCTCATTAAATAAAGAAGCATGGGCTTCATGCGAACGCTGCAAACTAAGGCCTTCCAGAGCCCTCGGGGACAACATTAACAATTCACCCATGCCGTTATTGAATTTTCAATTCACAACATGAGCGTCTTGCAAATGCCTCCCCTTGTTGGTTAGCTGGAAGTTTTAGTTTGGGACGGCAAAACGCTTATGCAAGTGACACTTTCGTGCCAAATGCTTTCGCAAAGGTACGAAATAACTTTTAGAAAACCTTGCGATGGAAAGAAAAACACAATTTAGGCCCAGCTCTTGCGAACCAGGCCTATCAATGAGAGGGAGGAAAGTGAACTATGCGGCCACTTTTTCCTTCTTAGTGCGAGACTTGCGCTGCTTCTTGGGCTTCTCCTCGATGATGAACTCGATGCCTTCATCATCCTTAGCGAGGACATTATCGACGCTGTGCTCTTCCACGAACTGCTCAGCGGCATCATTGATTTGCTCCTGGACTTCCGCAGGCTCCTGATTGGAGGCCTTCGCCTCCCTAATCACCAGCGAGAGAAGAGCGAGTGATGTGCTTTCGATGTAAGCCCCTGTTTGCTTCTTCAGATAGAACGCCATGCGCATAGCTTTGTAAGGACTCTTGCAGTAGCACTTGTCTTGTTCATTACCCTGGACGTAAACTGCCCATACCATGTTGTTAGACTTGTTTGAGTGAACACTCTCGACGAGGATTTGATTCATTGTTGTCATGATTGTAAGATTATTATTGTTAAACATCATTGAATTATGCCATTTGATAAACTTCGATATACTGGATGTCCACCATACCACTGGCAAGACTTTCCCCTTGACGGCTTGCCTCTGCATACGAATCAGCTTCCACTTCGTATTCGTAAGATTCCCCCTCTTCGCCATTGATGACTACGCGATAGAGATTGTAGCTGCTGTAACGAGGCTGTCTGAGGCCCAAGCTTAATTTCGATTCCAATGTAACGTGTACCATAACTTTACTGTTTAATTTTAAGATTCTGCACTTGGCTTTTATAATTTTTACGTGCATATAGCTGGGAGCAAGGAGAAGGATTGTAAATGCAAGGGATGACCGAAAAAAATTCAACCTGCAAGGCATAGAGAATTTGGACCAGGAGCAACTGCACCCCAAAATCTTTGAAACTTTTTCGAGGCAATATGCAATGTGCCCTTGAAGAAAGACGCTTGCCCTAACTTTGCAAAGGAAAAATAGAAAGCCGGAGTAGCGGGAATCTATTGAGCAGTAAAGAGGTACATGTGGAGTGGAATATTAAGCAGGCCTGACAGGTGCAGCGGCTGCCTAATCTCTGTTGTCAGGAGTGGAGCAGAGTAGTGGGAAATACGCAGGTGGAAGCAGTGTGCGGTGGCATGCTTCAGGAAAGAATCAGGGAATTTCTCGCGGTATTGTGTTCGTCCGGTGAAGTAAAAGAAATGGCCAATGATGTAGATGAAAATCATCGTGACAACCTCAATCCTCGTAGTGTTCGTACAAGACAAAACGAATGGGCGGTGTCAGGATAATGAGCAAGGAACAAGTACGGGAAGACTTACAGGCCGCGTGGTGTTCAGGAAGAAGTAAGGGGCAGAAAACAGCCGCGCCTCTCGGTGTGTTAGGAGAAGCGTGGCAGAAAAGGATAAGGAGCAAAATCAGATGTCAAGGGACTTACCTTCGGCGTGTATAGGCCAGAAGCGTACACCTTTCGCGTCCGTGAACTCATGCATACGCCAAGCCGATTCAAAGCCGCTGGCCACGAAGTGCATGGGGATGAACAAGCCCACCTTGAAGCGTTCGATGAACTGCCTACCGCCCAGCGTGTAGCCGTTGCCGATGCGTCCGTCCACTGGGAACATCGCTACATCGAAGTAGTCCGTAACCTTTCGGATGTCCTTCAGCTCACCAAGGTATTGCTTTTCATGGGCTATCGGATTAATGTCGCAGTCATCCTCGTCGCTGTGAACTAACATTCCGGGCTTTGCATCCGAAAGGAAACGAGCATACCAGTTATTCAAGTCCCCTGCGTGGAAGATGCGTTTGCCTTCCACCTCCACCATCCACGACACACCACTGTCCGTACTTCCAAAGGCCTGCACAGCGACGATGCCATCCGTCCATGTGCCACCTTTGGCTAACCATACATCTGCCTCTTCTTTTGCAGCCCTGCGACGGCGTAAGATATCCTTGGATAAAATATAGGTGATATCATTGCGCTGTTCCCTCCATTCAAAGATTCTGCGTGTGAAGTGGTCTTCGTGGAAGTGTGAGCTCAGCACATACATCGGTTTGGGATTTGCAAGAAGGGACGGAATGACGCTAGCCGGGTCCATCCAGTAGTCGAATACCAGGATGACCTGTTCCGTCTCAATGGCAAAGCCGCTGTGGAAGATGTAAGTCAGCTTCATTTCTGTAATTCCTGTGGTAGAAATTCGCAAATCACATCTTCTCTGATTATTTTTGGAGCGGCCTTACCTGCCAGTACCAACACCTTTTTCCCATGGCGGTAGATATGAAGCTGGCGAGAGCGAACTATTGCCGTCAATTCTGAATCATCCTGCAAGGCTATCCAAAGACGGTGGTAAATGCCATCCTCTTCGAATAGCTTCTTCTGCAGGTGCGAACACATATTTGTCGTGTCAATGTCCAGCATACTATTGAGATAATTCTTTTTCCAAGAACTCTGCTGCATCGGCTACACAATCCGGGCATTCACGGAGTACTTTCCCTGTTCCCACTCCCTTTAACAATTTACATTGTGTGGCTCCGTTTCTTTCCTGGAACTTGGTCATAATCTGGCGCATCTGTTTCATGGACTTTGCCTTATCCTTATTGACCAATCCAAGAACGAGGCCAGCACCAACAAGACCGCCACAAGTGCCTTCCATGTTGCCCATTCCGGCACCAAAGGCATTGGCAATGATCATGGCCAGTTCTTCATCAATACCAGCTACGTCTGCGTATGTGTGAAGAATAGCCTGGGCGCAGTTGTGACTTCCACACCTCTTCTTCTCAGCTGCTATGAATTTCCTTGTTTCCATACGCTTAGATAAAACTACAGATTAACCCCAGTATTGCCATACCGCCTTGTTTCAGGATGATACTGGGCTTGCTGGTCAGGCTACCGTAGAGTGCCACTAATACGACATAACCAAGTAGCAGACGCGTCCATAGTAAATCCTGCTGCCAGACAGTAACCAGCAGTAGAACGGCTATCAGACCGTTATACACGCCTTGATTCTTTAGTAGTGTTGCTATGGTTTTGCTTTTTAGCTGGTCAATACTAATGCAAAACACCCTCGACGTGTTTGCAGAACTCGTCGCGATGGTCTCGAGGAACATAATGTACAGATGCTCCAAAGCCACCAATATTGCCAGAACAGTTGTGAGTGTGCTCATACCTTATGCCTTCTTAGACTTCGTGAGGCACTGCCACCATTCTTTCAGCTGCTGCCAGCCGCCTGTACTCCAAAGAGCAAGGAAAATAAGGACTGGCTGGATGAACAGACGGATAAGACGCAAATTGTCGGTGTTGAGACCAAAGGCATCAATGTGATTGACGTACTGGTTGATGTTACCAGGGAAGATGGCGACATAGAAGAGGGCTAGTAATGCACCTACCACTGCCTTTTTCTTCCATAACAACAGCATGCCAAGGCCAAGAGCGATCTCCACTACGCCCGATGCCAGCACCACGAAATCGGTGAAGCCTTCACTGAACTGTAGCCATGTGGGCACCTGTGCAACAAACTCCTGACGATTGAAGGTCAGATGACTGAAACCTGCATAGGTCATAAACAGGCCCAACAATAGGCGGAAAAATGTCTTTAAATAACTCATATTCCATCAGATTAAAATTATTGATACTTCCAGAAATCATACTTCTTGCGAATCTCTTCCTGCTTCTCAGGAGGCAGCGACTTGAAATAGCCTCGCCAGCTTGGGCAGAAGTTGATTTGCCAACGCCAGAAGCGTCCAATTAATGACTTCGGATTCTTGTCATACGCAGCACGTAGCTTGCAGTTTTCACATGGGTATTTCATAGATAAATATAATTTATGATTTGTTTTGTTCTTTCAGTTGTTTATGGTATTCCTTTATGTCATTGTAACCAGCATAGAGGTATCTGATAAACAGATAGATAGGCATGATGCAAAGTAATACGAAGATTACTGCAGTGAGTATGTATAACAATATGCTCATCATGGCTTATCGTAGTATTTGATATATAGTTCATCACTTACATTGAAGTCTTCGTGGTACCTATCATTAAAGGAATACACGAGTCGGAGGCCTCTGTATTGTGCAGAAACATACAGCGTATCTAGCAGGTGCCAACGAGGCTCCCCGAAGTCATAGGAGAATCCGTCGAGCAGGAGTCGGTTGCTTGTCCAATCAAAGCGGTAATATCCGCCGCCTATGCATGAGTCGTCACCAATAAGGAGGTCCTTATGCTGGTCGACCATGCCAAGACGGAAGTATCCGTCCATAGTGATAATAAACTTCGGGGCATTCATGTGTTGCGTATGATTAAATGCAGTTCGACATGGATAAAACTAGCTAATTTTTATTGTTTCCACCCATTGGAGTAGAAATAACTCTCACAAAAGGAAGGAAGGCCCCTTTCTTAAGGTCGCACACTCTTTGGGAAATCGGCCGTTTATCATCATTTTTATATTCGTAATATTTTTTACAAGCTTCTAATCTCGGGTTAGACAATGCTCTAGCTGGTAAGCCTACTTCACGAAAGAATTTCTTTTTGCCTCTTGTCTTATTGAAGCGTTCATAATCTTCAATCGTTACACTTATTAGACGCTTTTTCTTGTTCTTTTTTTGGCCATAATATTATAAATATATCTGCAAGTGTATTTGAAATTAATATTCTTATGAAAAAAAATATGAAAACACTACTAAGATGTATGGGCATCCACTATGCGATACCTATAAGTTCGATTTCAAATATGAGTGTAGAGCCACCTGGAATGCCCGGCTGTGAGAATCGTCCATATCCCATATCTGCAGGGATATAGACTTCCCACTTATCGCCGATGTGCATCTCCTGCAGGGCAATAATCCACCCCTCGATGAGGTCGCGCAGACGGATGGCCAATGGAGCACCACCACGGCTGCTGTCGAACGCCTTCCCATTGATAGTCCTGCCCGAATAGTGAGCCGTGATGATACTGCTCGGTGTTGGATTCGCACTTTCTTTGTTGCCCTCGGCCAGCACCTTATAATAAACACCCTTGGAGAGAGGCATCACCCCCTCCTGTTTAGCTTTAGCTTCCAACCAACTTTTGTTGGTTTGTATGTAGTCTGATTTAGCCATAGTTACATTTTTTTCATGTGATAGCCCATGCGATAGAGTTGTACGGACATCCCCATGAGGTAAAGCTGATGCAGACATGAGAGGAATCCATCGAAGGCTGCTTTTGTGCCGGGCTCGAAACCTTGGCGGTGCAGATTGTTATTCGTGCGTGAAGCACATTCTCCGACAAGTTTTTCTAGCGCGTCGTAGTCGCAGCCTTTCAGTTGCAGCACATCTTCGCGCACGTATTCATCCAGAGCATCATAGCCCCGTTTGTCGCGGATATAGACATACAAGTCCTCATTCTTTCCGTAGATAGACCAATCGTCATCCCAATAAGCAGCTACTGCCATACCGATGTACATCATCCATCCGAGGGATGAAGTGGGATAATCGTGGAACTCACGTATGCCATCTGGCAGATACGCCTTTGCTATCTGCTCCCATTTTTCCTCCACATCGGGGCAGTCTGGCAGGTGCTCGTCCACCTCCTTCATGGAAAGCAGATACTGGTGTAGGTCCTGCTGTATGTTCTTTTCAAATGGTGTCCACATATTTCATATTCCTCTTAAATCTTGCAGGTTAATGTCATTGCTATCAATACATTTTTGACTGGATTCATACCCTATGTCTTATTAGATTTGGATTATTGATACTTCCAGAAGTTTCATCGTTACATTTCACTCCATCTTCAGTCGTTCCAGAGCACGGCAGAGCTGGTCGGGGCACGATGTGGGCTTGTTGCCACAGCGAATGCCGTTGAGACGAGCGATGACATCATCAATCTTCTGACCAACGACCAGTTTGCTTATACCCTGAAGGTTACCGTTGCAACCTCCGACAAAAAACACCTGCTGAATGACGCCGTTGTCGTCCGCCGTCACATCAATGACTTTTGAACACGTTCCTTGTGTCTGATACTGTATGTGCTTCATATACTTATTTTTAATGAACTGCGCGGCTTTCCACGCTTTTCGCTACAAAGATATAAAATTATGTTGAAATATCGATATTTATTCTGTACCTTTGCGATTGAAATGATGACGACGAAACAGACACCAACGTCTATCGTACATTTGACACCGTAGAAATGACCATGATGATGATGGGAGAAGGAGTCTTTTCCATAGAAGACTGGAACACCACTAATCTTCTGCCGGAAGACCACTAATCTTCCGCCGAAAGATTACTAATGCGAGGCCCCAAACATTACTAATGCATGAGGCGAAAGATTAGTAATGTAACGAAGGGCTTTTTACGAAGTTTTTAGGTTTTGGATTCGATGTAGAGCTGCTTAATATATTGTATATCAGGGAAAAACATGCTCAATTTTTACTTTTCTATGTATTTTTCTCAAAAAAATAGTTTTATAGAATAAAGATATAGAGAGTTTATGGCATTTACCCATAAAAAACTAAAACAGAATCACGAAAACAGCCGTCTGGACGGCTCTGGAGACCTGTCAGACGGCTGATGAAAAAGTAAAAGAAAACTAAAAA
>Ga0247611_10001389_pt1 | contig 43187 bp, 30 predicted proteins | sample 177DNAGHGhighgp2_FD_192422 | JGI IMG/M metagenome (GOLD analysis project Ga0247611, IMG submission 192422) | Sheep rumen microbial communities from Palmerston North, Manawatu-Wanganui, New Zealand - 1770 DNA GHGhigh gp2 | ecosystem: Host-associated > Mammals > Digestive system > Stomach > Rumen... | reverse complement strand
TGGATCTCAGTAGTACAGCCATCAGTGTGACTGGCGGTCAGACCTCTGCGACACGCCCTGGACGAGGTGTCTATCTGTACAATGACGGTGGTATTTCTGAGCTGAGTGTAACGGTGTCACTTGATGCTGGAACCTTTGAGGATTACCAGTTGGTAGCATATTTCGCTGATGAGGCTCCGACTTTGGACGGAACAACCATCACCAAGGAACCAGAGACGTTGGACGAGAAGCAGATACATTCCTTCTATTATCCAACTGTTACCAAGGACAAGTATATTGCTTGGAATACAAATAGCACGACTATTGATTTGGCATCGCTAATTGCTGCGGACCTGCCAACACTGACAAATAGTTCTACAAAAGGTTATATCAGCTGGTCTGTTTACGATGGGCCTTATGGTACAGGCAGTCTGGTGAACATTCAGGGTAATCATTACAATGCATCTACAGCACCAGCCTGGGCAATGAACTTCAGCAGTAATGATACCAAGACATTATTCTCTGTCAGTGATGGTCAGATTTCTGGCAATTGGAATACATATACCAATCTTCCTGTATATGCTCCAGGTACACAGAAATTTGAGGACTACAAGAATTACGTTGTAGTTGCTGAAGTTTCAGATGTGTCTTCTGAGAAGATACGAGTCCGCTATATCTTCCATTTCAATGCCGATGGATTACCACCATACGAGTTAGTTAATGAGACGGCTATCACGGATACGAAGAAGGCGGTGCCTACTACGGACTATGAGGCAGCCAGTCAGGTGTTTGACGTGTCTGAAGCCTTGGTGTCGGGGGCTAAGTATGCCCGTATCTATGTGGCTAAGTATGGCAATCCCATTGATGAGAGCGCGAATCTGACAGTGACTTACGACGGTGCTGCATTGACTCAGTGCGCTGCGGGCAACGTGAAGTATGGCTGGTATCTTTCTCAGGCTGGTGGTATCGATCCTGCGAAGTTGAGCATCACCGGTCTTGATGCTGCTGAAATGCTGAAATATGAACTGGTCATCGTGTCAGCAGACGAAGAACTCAGCGGCACGAAGGAACCTGCTTGGGATAAGAAGACCGTTATTTACCTGCAGAAGGACATCCGTAACCGTGTGTTAGCAGATAGTGAAGCCCAGAGCCTGGTTCTTAACTTCCAAGACAATATCCTCACTACTCAGTTAGGAGGTGCTCAGGTTTCGGACTTCTCCAAGTCACTCTATGCCAAATGGTATGTCCTTGACCCATTAGGCAATGTGCAGACCGTCTCTGGTGGAAACCATTCTGGTGGCGACGATTGGCATTTTGACCTCCGCTATTCCGGATTAGGCGACTGGAGTAATGAAAGCAATATACTAAAGTATTACACAGGTCTTAACGAAAATACCACAAGTACTAATATTGAGAGTGGTAACGGATGGACAGATCAAGTGGCTAAGGCTAATGGTGTTTATGTGCCGGGTGGTAATCACACTACAGACTATATCGGTTATAAGGTAGTCTTTGAGTTCAGCGACGAGTACGACACCTCGACTGGAGCTGAGCCAGCCTATAAACTGAAATATACCACTACCATCGTCGATCCCAATGCCTTTACTGGAACACTGAGTATTACGGGTGTGGCAGACGGCATGACGCAGACGGTGGAGCGTAGTGCTGCTCAGGTAAATGTTGACCTGGATGGTGGTGCCTTCGCCCACAGCAAGTTGAGTGGCAAGGCTCTGAAGTATGCCCGATTCTATCTGGCTGATGCGGAAGGACACCTGGTGAACCCTGACGGGAAACTTGAAGTGAAGTACGACGGTGCAACAACTAACGTGACTGCCTGCAACAATGCTGAGGAGGGCTACTATATCTATTTAGGTGGCAGTCCAATTGAGGCTCTTGACAAGAGTAAGATCAGCGTGCAGCTGAAGACACCGAATGCCTATAAATTATATAAGGTGGTGGGCGTGTTCTCTACGGCTATGACGGAGATGATGCCAGATAACGGCGACAAACCCCTGACCCGCGAGCCTGACTGGGAACTGAACTACAGCTATAACTTCACATATCCCGCTCCGACCACCAAGGAGTATGCCCGCACCATGGAGTGGCGGCGTCAGGAGATGAAAGCAGATGCCTCGACAACGAATATTGACACAGACTGGGACACCTCGTGGGAGGAATTGTCGTTAGGGCAGTGCGTCAAGTGGTATGTGGAGAATGAGTCTGGCGTGAAACAGCCACTGACCTATGGCGACAGCCGCCAGACCGGTACTTGGACTATCGCTGCCCACGATCCCTTTGCCGTGAGCGACAACGTGGCAACCCTCGTTGGCACGCATGCCGTGACGGAAGGCAAGTGGAACAACAACTGGGGAAAGCCTGCCATCTATGCTCCTGTCGGGGTCGATTTCGAGACGGTAAAGAACTACAAGATTATCTGTGAGGTAGCGGCAGAGAACAGCACGACGGCAACGCCCAATGCCAAATATACCATCACGATGTTCAAGAGTTACTTGGGTGAACTGAAGGAGACAGGCACCACAGACAGCGAGATAATGATGGTGAATAATATCAGTACCTCTGAGACAGTGCCCCTGAGCAATGCCATGACGCAGTGGGGTGGCACGGGTGCCAAGTACGCCCGTGTATGGCTGACAACCTCAGACGGTACGAGAATAGATCCGACAGGCATTCTGACCGTAACGGGTATGACCGCCTATACCACCGAGGGCGACAAGAACGTGAACTTCGGCTACTATATATCCGATGAGAGCGGCATCTCGCTTGCTGATGCTACGCTGACCGCAGAGGCAGGTACCTTCGACAGATACCAGGTGCATGTGGCACTCTCTACCGATCTGCCCAGCACCACGGAGCCGGACTACGACTATGAGTATGCCTTCCACTTCAAGTACGACGTGAAGACGAAGTACAAGACGGTGCTCTACGATGAGGCCTCTCGCCAGTGTACACCTCATCTGTTAGGTAACTGGCAGGAACTGGCTGTGGACTGCAATGAGGGCCGCACTAACTTAGCAGCCAATCTGTATGTGCGCTGGTACTTAGAGGACAAGAATACAGGCAACCCCATTGCTATGGAGAGTCTGACGTCGACGCAGCCTTATACAGATTTAGGTGGTACAACAGGCTATTACCGCTATGGTTTTGATTCAAGTCAGTTTGCGGACAAGGGCGACGGCACTGCCTATAATCCGACTATCACGCTGCCTTCATCCGTTACTGATTATAAAAATGTACGCGTAGTGTGTGTGGTTACCACCAAGACAGACACTTGGAATGAGCCTTGGACAGCCGACCCAGAGGAGATGCAGGTGAAGTACGTCTATGACTTGCGTACAACGACAGACCTGAATCCTGAGACCTATCCGTTCGTACACTATCAGGGTGAGGGCTACCGCTATGTGGATGAGCAAGGTCTGACGGACATGGCTAATGAGCGCGACTATATCGACGTGAGCGGAACGACCGTCACTACCCAGTACACCTGGAATTCCAGCACGAATACCTATGTGGAGATCGACGACAAGGACATCCGCCAGAACGTGCATACAGTTGATTACTATTACTACCTGAACCTCAACGACGGAGAAGAGGAGGAGCTGATGCTGCCATTGCAGTATTATAGTGGTGCCGGTAACGACACCGAGCCTCGGGCCTACTTCCGGTGGTATGACTTCACTACAGACCAGAAGTCGTTATCGTTGACAGCGAAGGGTACTGGTACCAAATTGGTGGAGCGTGACTGGGGACATGTGGCTCTTGCTTTCGGTGATCACCCTTGCAGCAGCAATGTGGGTGTGATGTTCAAGGCGCCTGATGGCTTCACCAATTTGACAAAGAGTGACGAGATACTGATTGCCTGTGACGTGTCGCGCTATCTCGACGGCATGGATGACTCGTTCACCTACCTCGTACACGAGCCTACCATCTCCGAGCGATACCTCTTCCATATTCTGCCAGCCTCTATCTTGGCTGCGAATACGAAGGCGAAGGCTGAAAGCCTTAGTGTTGTGGAGACGCGGTTGCAGACCAAGAGCGCGATAGAATTGCCGTCTATTTTAGAGTATAGCGGACGCATCGTTGTGTCAACAGACAACGGTACGGGTAAGTTCTCGCTGCGCACGAAGATACGCGACCTGAACCACTATTATGTATATGACGCTTCCGATAACATTGTGGCAGCTGACTACATGCAGTGGTATGCCTACTATAAGGACGCTACCAACACCTGGTGGAAGTTGAAAATCAATATGGGTGAACGCAGTGGTCAGCGTCAGGCCAACTACACGCTATCCGACCTGAACACTGGCACTTGGGTGAAGCTGTCGGGCGAGGGCACCACACCGCCCACTATCAGCGTAGATGACCGTGTGACGATGATAGCTACCGTGGGTAATACAGCCGCCGGGGAGGGCAAGGAACTGCCTATCATCTGGGGCGAACTGGAGATTATCAATGCCAAGCCTATGCGCTTAGGAAGCGAACCCGAGGACCGCACCACGGGCTATATGAACGCGGAGTATAACCACGCCAATACGCTCGACTTCAACGACTTCTTCCTCATCGGAAAGAAGAAGCCCGAGAACTCTTTTGAGAACTACGCCAAGATTCCTATTGTGTGGCCCGATGCGCAGTACGGCTTCTGCTATCCGCAACTCTACGGTCTTTGCGCCACCAACAAGTATGCGGGATGGGGCGTCTACGGCGTATCGCCCCTGCACGGCGACTACACGCTGCTGAAGACGATGAACATTGAAGGTATCTCACAGGATGAGAATCGTGACAACCAGAGCATCCTCTGCCAGTGGTGGGACACCACGACCCTCTTCGATATCACCCACGAACGTGCCAGTGGAAAAGCCTTCAGTGATACCGAGGACTATGGCGCCTTCCTCTATGTGGATGCTGCCGATGAGGCACGAACCATTGCACAGTTAGAGTTCGATGCAGCTCTCTGTCCTAACGCCCGTCTCTACTACACCGCCTATGTGGCTGACATCACCAACGGTGCCACGAAGCCGCAGTTGCGCTTCCGTGTGAGTGTGGATGATCATGGTCAGCGCATCCCGGTGGTGTCGTTCGTGACAGGTGATATCCAAGAAGAGGTTGGCGGTACAATTGCTGAAGGACAATGGTATCAGGTGTATGGGCACACCACTATCCCGTCTGAGATGGGAAACTACCTCGACGGTACTCAGCAGCACTTCTATGTGGAAATCGACAACTACTGCGATAATACCAATGGTGCCGACTACTGCGTCGATCAGATTTCGTTCTTCACGCAGTCTGCCATCGTGCAGGTGAAGCAACTTGGCTCTCCCTGCGACGAAGGTTCCGGCGTTGAGGTGAAGGTGGTGGCTCCTGCCGACAAACTATTAAGTTCATTAGGTAAGAATACGGGCACGAAAAAGGTGTTCTACCGTCTCTTCAAGAAGCACGACGACATGAATGAGCCGTTGCATGACATTGCAGAGGAAGAGGTGTATGGTCCTGGTGTCTATTCTGGTGGTGACAATGATAGCAACATCCGCTATTCCACAGTGGAGGTGGAGACCACCTACGAAGAGGCAACACTGCCAGTAGGACAGTTGCCGGAGGGCGAGACGAAGGGCTACTATAAAGGCACAGACGGCATCGTCTACTATCAGTTCGACGACCGCTTCTTCCCCCTGGAAGTCAACAACACCTATTTCGTGTCGTTCTATACAATGGGCGCTACGGAGGTTGTTGGTTTCAACGGCTGGGGTAATCCATATTCGGGCAGCGTCTGCTCCACCTACAGTAACTATATTATGCCGAAAGTGCTCCGTATTGACTTAGAGTCGGGCGGTGAGACCAACGACGGAACGATTCCTCTGGGCTGTGGCGTGAGTGATGTGGAGAAGACCTTCAATATCACCGTGCAGTATCCTACTGATGATGGCTATGTGCCTTATAATACAGTCAAATTCGACTTCTATCAGGGCTCAAAGGCTGAGTTTAAGGCTATCAAGGATGGTGACCTGTACTTGGAGAAGGCGCTGGATCACTTCCGCCAGAAGTATCCTAATTATGTTCATACGGACGGTGAGTTACCTTCTACTTATGATGAGGTATATACTAAAGAGATGCATGACCTGATTGTGCAGTATATGGGTACTGAAGCTGGTAAGCTGACGCTGTTGGCCACCACTCAGTTCTACCATCACTTCTATGCTTCGGAGGCAGGCGAGGTGAAGTTTGCCGCTATTCCGGTGAACCGCGAGGTGGAGGGCGAACGTTACATCTGCTCGCCCTTAGAGTTCGTTTTCGACGTGCAACGTAATGCGGGTGCACCGGTGATGGAGATAGGCTTCGGCGACGTGACTTATCCGACGGGTTATGATAAGCGCGTGGTCCGTGTTGGTATAGAGCAGTTGAATAAGATGAAGACGGAGGGCTATAAGCTGCATATCCCCGTGGCCAGGTATCAGAACAAGGGAAATGTGCTGAATGGTAAGAAACTTTACTTCGGTGGTGGTAGTCTTACGTTCTCTCATACAGAACTGACAGTGTCTGAAACCAATGACCCGACAGTGACTTTGAATGCAAAAGTGGCTGATATCGAAACGGATGGAGCGAACGGTGCATACGTCAGCACCGACCGTATGTATGTTCCTCTCGACTTCTCAGATTGCGAGATTGAATTCCATGAGGGTTACTATTACGAGGTGTCTACCTCCTATATGGATGAAGACGACGATGCATCGAATCCATGTGTGGGCGACCTCTACATTGTGTTCAAGGTGGTGCCGGAGTTCGTCACCTGGGATGCCAAGGAAATAGGAACAAGTGGATTGTTCAGTGGCAACTGGTATGACGATAAAAACTGGAAACGTTCAGGACGTACGGAACTGTACAAGGGAGAGGTGACAACCGCTCCGACGGCAGATAACCATGCAACGGCTGGTCATCCGAATGGATATAAGAACAATGAGGAGATCAACTCAGATCTGATGACCAGTCCCGGTTTCGTGCCAATGAAGTTCACCTACGTTACGTTGTTGGGTAACAACCACTCGCCAAGTATGATTAACGAGAACTACGGCGGCAAGGTGGCTGGTACGCCGCAAACGGGTGGTGATTTGATTAGTCCTACCAATGACCTTGCATCGGATACCAGTCCTTCTGTAGGTTCTTCTGCCTATCTCGACGACAAGTTCATCCGCTATGACATGCTGGTGCGCTATGGCACTCATGCTAACGGCGGCGAGGGCTGCTTCGGTCATCAGACGATGTCGAACTCCGGTGGATCGTGGGGATGGAATACGTTTGATCCCGCTTCATTTACTGAGAATGCTAAGGTGTACGACGTGGAGAAGTTCTATGGTAATATCTGTAAGGAGATCTACTTCAAGCCGGGTGCGGAACTTCGCTTACAACAGCGTCTCAAATATGAGAAGGCATGGGTGGAGAAGGAAATGGAGCCAGGCAAGTGGTATCTGATGAGCACTCCCCTGAAGAGCACTTATGCAGGAGATATGTATGTGCCAACATCAATGACTGATGTGACTGATGACACATCAGTTAAAGGTCGTCAGGTAACAGAGGCGTTCCAGCCTATCACCTTTAGTACGCCAACTTATAGCCGTACGAAGTATCCTATCTATCAGCGTGCATGGGGATTGCAAAATACGAAGGTGTACACTAAGACAGATGACATCAGAAAGCCTTATTATTCTGCCGATCTCAAATTCCCCACATTGACCTCGAATCTTGTAGAGTGGAGCCATACCTTCAATGACGTGCAAGTACCTTATAATAATTTCTCTGGTTTTGCCATTCGTGCTCACAAGAAGAGCCTGACAGACCGAACGCTTATACGATTGCCAAAGGCTGATACCGAATATGACTATTATCAGTGGGACGGTAGTAAACCAGTGTCGGGTGCTATTGCCAAGCAGGCAGTAGACAAAGATAATGCCGGCAGGTTCGTGTTTGACTATGAGTCGGGTGATCAGGAGCAATGGACGATATCATTAAGTAATCTGCAAGCACAAGGTACGGACGAGGATGGTAATAATTATTACCTTGTAGGTAATCCTTTCATGGCTTCTATTGATATGGGTAAGTTCTTTGGATATGAAGATAATGGTACATATTATTCCTACAATCCCAAACTGGATCCTGTGTACTACACCTATGAGGCTGGTGTTCTACAAGCTGTGAATGCGACGACTGCCGCAGGCATTATCAGACCAATGCAGGCATTCATTGTGAAATGTAAGGAAAGTGACAAACCGGAGAATATCATATTTAACCGATGGGCTATCACGGACGGAAACTATACGCCACCTACTTTATATGTTCCAGAAAACGGTTCTGGAAATAATGGGGCTCGTCAGTTTAACATTTCATTGAGAGCCGATAATAACAGGGGTGGTTCTACCGTAAGTGTCGTTATCGACGAGGAGTCTTCTGTGGGTTATGCTGATTCGGAGGATGCGATGACTCTCTTTGACTCGAATCTTTCTGACGTTCCAACAGTATTCACGATGGCAAACGGTCGTGCTCTGAGTATCGACAAGCGTCCTGCCTTGGATGTCGTGCCCTTCGGTGTCGCCTGTGCCTCTTCCGATGAGGCTGTGACCATGACCATTGAGGGAACGGATGCCTTGAAGGGTTCTCTCTATGTGATTGACGCAGTGACGAAGGAGTCGACAGAGGTTGGTGATGGCAGTACCTTTACCGTTCAGCCGAATGACTATGGTCGTTACTTCCTGTCCTTCAAAGGGAATTTGACTGGCATCGAGAAGAATGACGTTCAGAAGGGTATTGTGGTCAGTGTCCGTGGCAAGGAGGTGACAGTGACCTCATCGGATGACATCAAACTGGTTCGTGCCCTGTCACTGAATGGTGCTACGATGTATCAGGATGGTGCCTGCGGTACCTCTACGACGTTTACTCTCGCTGGTGGTGTCTATATTATTAGGGTGGAAAATTTGGCTGGAGAACAACAAATTGTAAAGATTGTCGTTAAATAATTAATGATAAGTCTTTAATAGTTGTTCTGCATGCAAAGATATTCGAAACTGATTTATATGCTGCTGTGCCTCATGATGATGGGGTGCAGCAGTATTCATGAAGATGATGGTGATGTGGTGGAAAAGGTGAAGGTGGGCGACCGTGTGCCAGCCTTCTCGGTTGATATGGTGGACAACGGTGCGCATACAACATTCTCTACCGCTCATCTGACGGGGGAGACGGTCATCGTGTTTTTTAGTACGTTGTGTGGTGACTGTAAACGGGAACTACCTGAACTGAACGACTACTACCTGCGGCATAAGGACGATGAGGGCTTTCAGATGGTTGCCATCAGTCGTGCGGAAGGGGAGGATATGGTGGCTCCCTTTTGGAAAGAGTATGACTTGCAAATTCCTTATTCAGCACAGTCTGACCGGCAAATCTACAATCTCTTTGCCTCGTCAATTATTCCCCGTGTCTATTTCGTGTCAGCGCAGGGTGTCGTGACGAGGGTTCTTATTGAAAACTTTGAAGTAGGCGAGTAACATCCCCAGCAGGGCGGCAAGGGTCACTCCCGTGGAGTTGGCAACAAGGTCGAGCCACTCTCCACTACGGGTCGTGGTGCAATACTCTTGCAGCAGTTCGATGATGCCACTCATGAGGATAGGGGCAAGCCAGGCAAACAGAAAGAGTTTGCCTTTATGGATGACTGTATGTTTCCGAAGGTATTCTATCCATATCACGATACATGTTCCTCCGTACATGACTAAGTGTGTCCATTTGTCGATAAACTCCACATTGTCAAATGGTGTCTCTGGAAAGAATGGGGTCAGTGACAGTATCCAAATGAGTGTGATACAAAGGACAGAAAACGGGTATTTCCTTACAATTTGAATCAATTTCCGCATATTTACTTATTATTTGGGTGCAAAAGTAAGAAATATTTTATACTTTTGCAAGCAGAAAGAAAGATATTATGGGAGAAAGAGCGAATTTCGGGAGTAAGTTAGGGGTTATCCTTGCCACGGCTGGTTCGGCGGTGGGCTTGGGTAACGTGTGGCGCTTCCCTTATATGGCTGGTGAGAACGGTGGTGCTGTGTTCATCATGATTTATGTGATATGTGTGGTGCTGTTAGGTATCCCCTGTATGGTTAGTGAGTTTATCATTGGCAGACATGGACAGGCGAATACGGCACGTGCCTATAGAAAACTGTCAGGTGGTACACCATGGGCATTGATAGGCTATATGGGTGTGCTGACGGGTTTTCTGATTACGGGCTATTATGCGGTGGTCAGCGGTTGGTGCCTACAATATATTCTCGCCTCATTGATTGGACATCTGAATGGCGACCCGGAGTATTTCAAGACCTATTTTACAGAACTTGCCACTGACCCTGTAAAACCAGTGCTATGGACTGTCATCATCTTAGGTATCACCTATTTGATTATCGAGCATGGCGTGCGTGACGGTATTGAGCGAGCCTCGAAACTCCTGATGCCCACCTTATTTATATTATTATTAATCATTGTGGGAGCCTCCTGTATGTTACCGGGTGCAGATAAGGGTGTTGAGTTCCTGTTTAAGCCCGACATGTCGAAAATGACAGGTGATGTGTTCTTGGGTGCCTTGGGACAGAGTTTTTATTCGTTGAGTATCGCTATGGGTTGCTTGTGTACTTATGCCAGTTATTTCTCAGGCTTTACCAACCTGACGAAGTCGGCTTCACAGATTGCATTGATCGATTGTATGGTGGCAATCCTTGCGGGACTCATGATCTTCCCTGCCGCTTTCTCAGTAGGTGTCAATCCCGACAGCGGTCCGTCACTCATCTTCATCACCTTGCCGAATGTGTTCCAGCAGGCTTTCGCCTCACTGCCTGTGGTGGGTTATTGTATCTCTTTGCTCTTCTTCGTGCTGTTGTCATTGGCGGCATTGACCTCCTTGATGTCGTTGCATGAGGTGAGTACGGCATTTATCCATGAGGAGATGCGAATGAGTCGTAAGCGTGCGGCATTGGTGGTTACGGTATCCACGGCGATTATCGGCGCGTTCTGCTCATTGTCAATGGGTGCTGTTGATGGACTGGTGATCTTTGGTAAGTCGTTGTTTGACTGGTTTGACTATATCACTGGTCAGATATTCCTGCCTATTGTGGGTTTCCTGACTTGTATCTTCATCGGCTGGTTTGTGCCGCATCATATTGTGAGGGATGAGTTTACGAATCATGGGTCTTTGAAGAGCGTGGGCTATGTTCGTCTCTTCCATCTCTTCCTCTTCTTAGTGAAGTATATTTGTCCGCTTGCCATCCTTCTTATCTTCTTACATCAGTTTGGGCTACTAAGTTAAATGAGGAATGAGAAATGAATAAATGAGGAATGAAAATGACGAAATGATAAAATGGAAGTGGGTAGAGGGAGTTTCGGAAGTAAGATAGGTGTTGTCTTGGCTACGGCGGGGTCGGCTGTCGGACTGGGTAATGTGTGGCGTTTCCCTTATACGGCAGGTGAGAACGGTGGTGCTGCCTTTATACTTATTTATATAGGGTGTATCATGTTGTTGGGGATTCCTGGTATGGTGAGCGAGTTCATCGTCGGTCGTCATGCCCAGGCGAATGCCGCCAAGGCGTATGACGTGTTGTCGAATGGTCGTCCCTGGAAGTTTGTGGGTTACTTGGGCATTCTTACGTCTACCATCATCCTTGGCTTCTATGCAGTGGTGGCTGGATGGTGCCTGCAATACCTCTTTGCCTCCATAGCAGGACAGATTAATGGTGATGCAGAATATGTGAAGAACTACTTCGTGTCATTCTCCAGTGACCCGTTGAAGCCCACCCTGTGGGGAGTCGCCTTTATCCTGATTACCCATTTTGTCATTGTCCGTGGAGTGCGGCATGGTATCGAAAAAGCCTCGAAACTGTTGATGCCTATACTCTTTATCCTGTTGCTGATTCTGGTGGTGGCATCGTGTATGTTGCCTGGAGCGTTAGGGGGTATCCGTTTTCTGCTGCATCCCGACTTCAGTAAGTTGTCAAGCAGTGTGATGCTGGAGGCTTTGGGACAGGCATTCTTCTCGCTGTCCTTAGGGACGGCATGCCTGTGTACCTATGCCAGTTACTTCACGAAAGACACGAATCTTCTGCGCTCGGCATCACAGATAGCGGTGATAGACACGCTGATAGCCGTTCTGTCAGGGCTGATGATATTCCCTGCTGCATTCTCGGTTGGTGTGAACCCCGATAGTGGTCCTTCGCTCATCTTCATTACCCTGCCGAATGTGTTCCAGCAGGCATTTTCCGCTATACCAGCCTTAGGCTATGTGGTCAGTATCATGTTCTATGCCTTGTTGGTGTTCGCAGCACTGACCTCTACTATCTCGATGCATGAGATAGGTACAGCATTTTTTACGGAGGAGTTTGAACTGCCCAGAAAGAAGTCGGCATGGGTGCAGACTATTGTCGCTGGAATCATCTGCGTGTTCTGCTCTCTTTCCGTAGGAGCCTATAGTGACTTACAGTTGATGGGCTTCTCGCTGATGGACTTCTGTGACCGTCTGACGGCAAATTTTCTGTTGCCGTTGGGTGCTATGCTTGCCTGTCTGTTTGTAGGCTGGTATATCCCTAAGCAGGTGGTGCGGGATGAGTTTACTAATGAAGGGGCATTGAGGGGCAGACTGTTTGGGGTCTTCCTCTTTGCCGTCCGTATCGTCTGTCCTATTTGTATCACCCTTATATTTTTGCATCAGTTGGGTATTGTATGAACCGTAACGACCGTCTTATACTTATTGTCACTATCATCACAGGAGTTTTGATTCTCTTGGGTATCTTCTTGTTGGGGGAGGAACGACCAGAGGATGCTCAAATGAGAAATGAGAAATTAGGAATGAGAAATGGAAATGGGGAAATGAGAAAAAATGGTCGCTATATTCCTTATGATGAGGGACTGTCACCATCCAAAGAATGTTTCTACTTCGATCCCAATACTGCTGACAGCACTGAACTATTACGTCTTGGGCTTCAACCATGGCAGGTGAGGAATATCTATAAATACCGGGCGAAAGGGGGTGTGTACCAGAAGAAGGAGGACTTTGCCCGTCTGTATGGACTGACGGTAAAAGACTATCGGCGGTTGGAACCTTATATCCGTATCTCGGAGGATTATCTGCCTGCCTCAACTTTGGTGGGGAATTATGGTGGATATAGTAGAACTAGTGAATCTAGTATATCTAGTAGAACTAGTGGTTCTAGGAGGGATAGTTTGCACTATCCTGTGAAGATTCGAGAGGGAGAGCATGTGGTGCTGAATAGTGCTGATACCGCAATGCTTCGCAAGGTACCAGGTATCGGTGCTTATTATGCCAAGGAGATCGTGCGTTACGGACGATGGCTGGGCGGTTTTGTGAGTGTCGACCAACTGGATGAGATAGACAACTTTCCCCAAGGAGCAAAGAAATATTTCGTGATAGAACATCCCCATCCACAGAAACTGAATATCAACAAACTCACCCTCCAGCAGTTGCGCCGTCATCCCTATATCAACTATTATCAGGCAAAGGCAATTACCGACTACAGACGGTTGCATGGCGATATCAAGAGTCTGCAAGACCTCCGTTTCTCACCCGACTTTACGGAGCAGGACATCCAACGTCTGACACCTTATATAGAATATTAAAAAGCAGAACACCTTGTGAGTGTTCTACTTTCCAGTCGGGATGAGGCGACTCGAACGCCCGACCCCTACGTCCCGAACGTAGTGCGCTACCAACTGCGCTACATCCCGATGCCAAATGCAGGCGATTTCTTGAAAATCGCCTGCAAAGGTAGCATAATTAATTGACAATTGATAATTGACAATTGATAATTTTCTGTTTTTAACATTTCCTTAGTGTCTGTTACGGTTCGTAAAGACCTTAAAGACATCACAATTACTGATAAAGTTTGGAGTAGGTTGTCCACTGGTCTGTTCAAACTTCTCCAGGGCAAGCCATGCCTGGAACTCTGAAGACTCAGGATGCTCGATCGTCTCGAAATTGCTGATTGCATTATTCCACTCATTGGTCAGCATGTGGTTGGAGTGGAAATAGTAGTAGCAACTTCCGAAGAGAGCCTTCTCTTTCAGGCTCTTGTCTTTCGCCTTGCTTGCCTTCTGCAGCAACTGGTAGGCAATGGCGGCAAAGTCTTTCTCGTTCACACCAGCGGTGTCTGTCACACTCTTACTGTACTGGGTCAGATACCAGCAGTCACCAGTATAGCCTGCCTGGGCATAACGGATGGCAAGGTCGTAGTAACGCTGACACTGAGCGTCACCCTTCATGATGGCGGCCTCTTTCTCCATGGCGAGCATCTCTTTGGCGAAATCAATCTTGTAGTTAGACTTCCAGTGAATCTCACTGCTGGCATACTCTACAGCATCGGACAACCACTGGCGGGTAATCCATGGCTCTATCGTCCATTTACGGTTTGCGGCATAACAATTCTTGTGATCTTTGAAATAGAAGGACAAGGGAACTTTGTTGAGCCATTCAATAGCCTTTTCCCATTCAGCAACACGCATGAACTTGGTACCCACCAACTCATCCATCTTTGAATGATCGTATTCGATGCTTGAGATGAGATAGGTATCCAGTGGGTTGCCGGGAGAACTCTTGACATAGTCTAAGAACTTGATGAGGTCCTCGACCTTCATAGTACTAGCCTGACTGTCGAAACCATAGTGTCCTGTTACGTTATAGATACCCATCAAGGTGTTCACTCGTCCTGCGTCAGTGTATTTCTTGGTCAGAATCTGGTTCACGGTACGTGTCATGGCACTTGACTTGAACCACTCATGTTTTCCTCCTTCCTTGACCCAGTTCAGTTCATTAGCAAGCCAGGCATCAAACTGCTCGTTGACAGGCTCTAAGTCAGCCTTGATATAGAGATTGATGAGACGTGCGGTCAGTTTTGCATGCTCGGTACCCTCCATGTGGAGAGCCTGTTGGATATCACGATAACCTTGCTGTTTCTTGCTGAACAGATACTCTAACCATCCCTGGGCGGCTTTCCACATCGCAGGATTATTGGTCTTGCCTTCCTTGACAACCTGTCCGGCAAACAATGCCATCTGCATTGCCTCCGACTCTTTGATGTCACGGATAAACAATTTTCCTGGCAAGTCATTATCTGATGCCTCTTGGGCGTTGTTCACAAAGTCCTGCAAGAGGAAAGGTAACACACCGGCATTGGGATTGCGAAGGTACTCCTGGCGGATAGCCTCATAAGAACGGCGTTTGTAGAACTGGGTCATCAGGCTATTATAGTCACCCATCTCAGCGAAGAGTTCTCCTGCCTCAACATCACGACCAGTCTTATATAAGGCACCAGCATAGATATTCTTCATCATATCCTTATAGACTGTCTCAATAAACTGGCTGGCGGTATTCTCCCAGAAACTGACGTTGTCGCGGTTCAGTCCCAATACCATGTTACAACGCATATAGAGCAGGGCATGCTGGGAACGTAATTTACTCTTTATCTTACTATAGGCGTAGGTCTGGATAGCACGCAGTTTCTGGTTTCGCTGAGCAAGTTTCTCTTTGGTGGGATAGTTCCATTGCTCAAAACGAATGTCATCGCAGATGTCCAAATAACTCTTCAAGTTCTTCACATAACTGACCATCAGGGCATCATTTTTCTTTTGAGCAGCCTTGATGACCTCATCAGCATTAAAGTAGTAATAATCCTGGTTGAGTCCAAGATATACTTTCCAGTTGTTAGACGTGATGTCGTCAACACGGTCTTTGAATTCCTTGCTGTCGTAGACACGGAACAGGTAGATGTTGTCGCTGCCATACCAACCACAACTGAACATTGGTAATGCCAATACGGCAAGTACACTAATGAGAATAAATCTTTTCATAGGTTTCCGGTTTATATCTGTTAATATTATCTGTTGCTAAATCATAAGTGAGGATAAGACGCTTCAGTTCGGGGCGTTCCTTCTCCACCGCGGTCTTCACCTTGAGAATCTCTTCGGCAGTAGCGACATGCTCGATATCCACCCCCTGAATGGTACGGTGCCAGAGAAAGACAGGGTATGCTGCGGCAAGGGGTAAGTCATAGTCGTCAAGATAACGGAGGTAGGGGGCTACATCCCTCATGTCGAGAATAGGGTTCCGCTCCATGAACTTCATCGGATGTCCAGTATTGTAGAGCATCAGTGCGCCATAGTCGACAGGGGGTATCTTCATCGATAATTGGTGAAGACGGATAGTTGTTGAAAGGCGCATACCATGTTTTTTCAATTCTGCTCTTACTTCCTCCAGGAACTGGTAGTAGAACATACGGCTCCGTGCTGTATAGTCACAATCTATCTGGATTTCCTTTGCCTTGGGAATATCATTGGTCTCGTTCATCTGCAAGATGCGGTTAACGAGTTTATGGGCAAGTCCCTCAGGCTTCTTGTGCATACAATTCTCCACGATGAAAACTGTCGGGATGATCTCTATATCATCAGGCAGACTATCGCTAAACGTAATGGTGGCATTAGGCATCGGTCCTTGCGAGTCGGTCATCACCACATCGAAATAACGGCAATACACCTTATTAATATGATACTGCTTCAAGAAAGCCCGTTCAGTGGAATCCAACCGTAAGTCTGTGCGCCAGTAGTATACGGAGTTCCCTTCTTCCATCGGTGACTGCCTGTTATTGCAGGCAAGCATCAGAACGGCTGTTGCTATCAGCAGAATTCGTTGTGTCATAATAATTCAGGCAGTTCAAAGAGTTTATTACTATTACTACCTTTAATGAGAATATAATATCCTTGTGGTTGTTCATTAGCAATAGCCGCCTTCACTTCTTCCACGTTTTTGAAGAGGTGACAATTGACAATGGACAGTTGACAGTTGTGATACTCTTCTCCGACCAGCCATACATTGTCGAAATGGGCTTCGGCAAGCATGTCAACCACCTTCTGGTGTTCCTCTTCCACGACATCTCCGAGTTCTCCCATCTTACCGATGATCACCATCTTGGGTGACACTTCCATCAATTTGAAGTTGTCAATGGCAGCCTTCATACTTGTCGGATTAGCGTTATAGGCATCCACTACGAGATGGTTATGCGCTGTCACTGTCATCTGTGACCGGTTATTGGAGGGAATATAGTTCTCCAAAGCGTGATTGATCTGCTCGAAGGGGATGTTGTTGACATAACCGATAGTGATAGCGGCAAGCATATTGTCAAGGTTATAGGCACCGATCAGATGAGTCTGTACCTCCATCCATTCACTCTGATAGCCGGCATCATGGTCTTGCTCACGCCAGCGGAACTTCAGGAAAGGAGCGCATGAAATCACTTCTCCATGTATCAGGATGTCAGGATTATCACTCTGACCATAATAGTATATATCAGCAAGTCCGTCCGTCATCTTCATCAGGTGTTCATTGTCACGGTTGATAAAGACAGGGCACTCATGGGATCGGAAGAAATCGTAGAGTTCACCTTTTGTCTTGCAGACACCCTCAAAAGAACCGAATCCTAATAAGTGTGCACGTCCTACATTGGTAATCAGTCCGCAAGTAGGTTCTGCTGTCTCCACCAGTGTCTTGATGTCACCGGGATGAGAGGCACCCATCTCTACGACGGCAATATCGTGGTCCTCGTTCAGTCTGAGCAAAGTTTTGGGGACACCCACGTCATTGTTGAAGTTTCCCTCTGTTGCCATCACGTTGTAACATTCCGACAGAACGGCACGGATTAACTCCTTGGTGGTTGTCTTGCCGTTAGTTCCCGTAATGCCGATGACAGGGATGTCGAACTGACGGCGATGCTCACGGGCTATATCCTTATAGGTTTGCAGACAATCGTCGACGAGGATTAGTCTTTCTAAGATATCTGGTTTTCCTAGTTGTTCTATGTTTTCTGTGATTCTTTTCTCGTCTATGATGGCAAAGGCACATCCTTTCTCAATGGCGGCAACCGCATAGTCGTTACCATTGAAAGAGGCTCCTTTCAAGGCAAGAAAAATACTATCCTTCGGACAATCCCTTGAGTCTGTCGTGATGCAAGGGTGCTGCTGATATAGTTTGTATACTTCTTTAATATTCATGGTTTTTGGCATTTATGGTGCAAAGGTAGAAAATAATTATCAATTATCAATTGCTAATTATCAATTATTTTGTATCTTTGGTTTCGCCGAACTTACTCAGCACTCGGAAAAGTCCAAATAAATTTGGCTTTTCTCTCGATTTTTCGTAACTTTGTGGCTGATATGGATTATACGCTTAACTGCAACGGAAAACTGATAGACCTTCATACCCCTCAGGTGATGGGGATTTTGAACGTGACTCCAGACTCTTTCTACGCGGAGAGCAGGAAGCAGTCGGAGCAGGAAATAATATCACGCACCCGACAGATTCTCCAAGAAGGTGGAACAATCATCGATGTTGGTGGATGCTCTACTCGTCCTGGTGCTGCATGCGCCTCTGAGGTCGAGGAGATGGAGCGCTTGCGTTTCGCCCTTGCTGTGGTTCGTCGTGAAGCACCAGATGCGGTTGTCAGTGTAGATACTTTCCGCCCAGATGTGGCTCGGATGGTCGTGGAAGAGTTCGGCGTAGATATCATCAATGATGTGTCAGAAGGGGCAGATGGCAAAATGTTCCGCATGGTGTCACGATTGGGTGTTCCCTATATTTTAATGTCTGTGCAGCCGACGATTCGGGAGATGCTGCTTGACTTTGCCCGTGAGGTGGATGAGTTGCGTTCCTATGGGCAGAAAGACATCATCCTTGATCCGGGCTTTGGTTTTGGGAAGACTTTGGAGCAGAACTATGAGGTGATGAGTCAGATAGAGCAGTTGGCAATCATGGGACTGCCGGTGTTGGTAGGTATCTCCCGGAAGTCGATGATTTATAAACTGTTGGGTTGTGAGCCTGCGGGTGCCTTAAACGGTACAACTGTGCTGAATACGGTGGCACTCCGGAAGGGAGCAAGTATCCTGAGGGTGCATGACGTGAGAGAGGCTGTGGAGTGTGTGACTATCGTTAAGAGTTTAGCGTTGAGTGTTTAGTGTTTAGAGTTATATGTTGTTAGAATTTGGAATAAAAGATATTATTGATATCGTCCTTGTCGCTTTGATGTTGTATTACATCTACCAGTTGATGAAGGAGTCGCGGTCACTGAACGTTTTCATTGGTATCATGATATTCGTGGTACTGTGGCTGGTGGTTTCTCAGGTGTTGGAGATGCGACTGTTGGGTTCTATCATGGACAAACTGGTCAGTGTGGGAGTTATTGGCTTGATTATCCTGTTCCAAGACGATATCCGTAAGTTCCTTTATAATCTGGGCGCCCATGAGCGGATGCGTACCTTTACCCGTTTCTTTGGAAGGGAGAAGACGGCGAATGCTGATGAGTTGAAGAAGATGATAATGCCTATCGTGATGGCATGTCTGAACATGAGTAAGCGGAAGGTAGGTGCCTTGATCGTCTTAGAACGTAATATGCCTTTGGATGAAGTTGTGGCTACTGGAGAGCGTATTGATGCGAATATCAGTCAGCAACTCATAGAGAATATATTTTTCAAGAACTCACCGTTGCATGACGGTGCTATGATCATTTCAGACAAGAGAATTAAGGCGGCTGGATGTATTCTGCCTGTTAGTCACAACCTTGATATCCCCAAAGAACTGGGCTTGCGTCATCGTGCGGCATTAGGTATCTCTCAGGAGTCCGATTGTGTTGCCATTGTTGTCAGTGAGGAGACGGGGGGTATTACTATAGCGATAAAGGCAGAACTCCAGATACGTCTGACTGCAGAGAAACTGGAGAGTATCCTGACGAAGGAATTGATGTAAATAATCTTTAAAATTCATAGTACATAGTTCATAGTTCATAGTTTTTTTGTAACTTTGCCATCAAAGATGGCGAACTTACTCCGTCTCGGCAAAAAAAAGAATAAATTCTTTTGTCATGCTCTCGACTTTTCGTAACTTTGCATTCCAATATACATCTTAAAACTAATAATAAAACAAACTATGGATTTATTAAGTCAAATCGTAGCGCGTGCTAAGGCAAACAAGCAGCGCATCGTGCTCCCCGAGGCAGAGGAGGAGCGTACCCTGTGTGCAGCCGACCGTGTGTTGGCTGACGACATCGCAAATATTATTCTGATTGGTAATCCTGATAAAGTGCATGCACTTGCTAAGGAGAAAGGCTTGCAGCATATCGACAAGGCTACTCTTATCGATCCGGAAAACTGTGAGAAGAGTGAGGAGTATGCAGAGAAACTCGCAGAACTTCGTAAGAGCAAGGGGATGACTATCGAGCAGGCTCGTGAACTGGTGAAGAATCCACTTTACCTCGGTTGTATGATTATCAAGACTGAGGGTGCTGATGGTCAGATCAGTGGTGCTTTGTCAACAACTGGTGACACCCTGCGTCCTGCCTTGCAGATTATCAAGTGTGCCCCTGGTATTACCTGTGTCAGCGGTGGTATGCTGTTAATCTCTAAGGAACAACAGTATGGTGAGAATGGCGTGTTGGTAGTTGGTGATGTCGCTGTAACCCCGATGCCTGATGCCGCTCAACTCAGTCAGATTGCCGTATGTACCGCACAGACCGCTAAGTCGGTGGCAGGTTTTGCTGACCCACGTGTCGCCATGCTGAGTTTCTCGACCAAGGGCAGTGCTAAGCATGAGGTAGTAGACAAGGTGGTTGAGGCTACAAAACTCGCTAAGGAACTGGATCCGTCTTTGAAGATTGATGGTGAGTTGCAGGCGGATGCCGCCCTCGTTCCTGCTGTTGGTGCCAAGAAGGCTCCTGGTTCTGAAATCGCAGGTAAGGCAAATGTTCTGGTATTCCCGAACTTGGAGGTAGGTAATATTGGCTATAAACTCGTTCAGCGTTTAGGTGACGCTATTGCCATCGGTCCGATTCTACAGGGTATTGCCCGTCCTGTAAACGACCTTTCTCGTGGTTGCTCTGTGGAGGATATCTATTACATGGTGGCTATTACGGCTTGTCAGGCTATGGATGCCAAGAAATAGTTTAAAGTATAGAAATTGAAGAATATGAAGATTCTTGTATTGAATTGTGGTTCGTCCTCTATCAAGTACGCATTGTACAACATGGACGACAAGAGTGTGATGACCAGTGGTGGTGCTGAGCGTGTAGGCTTGGACGGTGCCTTTGTGAAAGTGAAACTTGCCAATGGCGAGAAGAAGCAGATTATGCACGACATTCCAGAGCATACAGAGGGTGTGAAGTTTATCTTCTCCTTGTTGACCGATCCGGAGATTGGTGTGATCAAAGACTTGAAGGAGATTGACGCTGTTGGTCACCGTATGGTGCATGGCGGCGAGAAGTTCAATAAGTCAGTAATCCTAACCGACGAGGTGCTGAAGGCTTTTGAGGAGTGCTCTGATCTTGCTCCTCTGCATAACCCTGCCAACCTGAAGGGTGTGAATGCTGTGAAGGAACTGATGCCGGGACTTCCTCAGGTAGGTGTTTTTGATACTGCTTTCCACCAGACAATGCCCGCCAAGGCTTATATGTATGCTATACCTTTCGAGTTGTATGAGAAATACGGTATCCGTCGTTACGGTTTCCATGGAACATCTCACCGTTATGTATCTGCCCGTGCTTGTGAGTTCCTCGGTATCAAGGCAGAGGGTACCAAGATGGTGACCTGTCATGTGGGTAATGGTGGCTCTATTGCCGCAGTGAAGGATGGTAAGTGTATCGACACCTCTATGGGTCTTACTCCTCTGGAAGGTTTGGTGATGGGTACTCGTTCCGGTGATATTGACGGTGGCGCTGTGACCTTCATTGAGAAGAAACTCGGCTTGGACGCTGACGGTATGAGCAACCTGCTCAATAAGAAGAGTGGTGTCGCTGGTATCACAGGTGGCAGCAGTGACATGCGTGATGTTGAGAATGCTGCTAAGGAAGGTAATGAGCGTGCCAAACTGGCTCAGGATATGTATTTCTACCGTATTAAGAAGTACATCGGCGCATACGCAGCCGCTATGGGTGGTTTGGACGTTGTTGTCTTCACCGCAGGTGTTGGTGAGAATCAGGTCAGCATGCGTGCTGAGGTATGTAAGGACATGGAGTTCCTCGGTATCAAGTTCGATGCATCCAAGAACAATGTTCGTGGTGAGGAGGCTGTTATCTCCGCAGACGACTCAAAGGTGAAAGTGGTTGTCATTCCTACAGATGAGGAGTTGATGATTGCCACCGATACGATGAATCTGCTGAAATAAGGCATAAAGAGACTCTTCACTCCGTGAGTCTCGCTATAATTGGGTGTCGATACCAGTCATAGATACTATGGCGGACAGTGTATCGACACCTATTTTTTTGAATCTGCCACAGGTATGAGTGCGATGATATTCTTTTGAAAAAATCTTTTGAATAAATACGACTTTCATATATTCTTTGTATCTTTGCAGAAAATATCGTTAATGATGACACAAGAAGAAAAGACACAACTGGAGGAACGGATAGTAGACGTGCTGAAAACGGTCTATGACCCTGAGATACCTGTGAACATCTACGACCTTGGCATGATCTATAAGATCGATGTACAGGATGATGCCTCGGTAGAACTTGATATGACGTTTACGGCACCCAACTGTCCTGCCGCCGACTTTATATTAGAAGATGTACGCACGAAGGTGGAGGGAGTCGCTGGCATTACCTCCGCTAATGTCAACCTTGTCTTTGAGCCTGCTTGGGACCAGAGCATGATGAGCGAAGAAGCAAAGGTAGAATTGGGACTTGATTAATGAAGAACGTATATTTCCTTTCCGATGCCCATCTTGGGTCGCTTGCCATTCCTCATCAGCGAATGCAGGAACGGCGGTTGGTGCGCTTTCTCGACAGTATCAAGGAGAAAGCAGCGGCAATCTATCTGTTGGGTGACATGTTTGATTTCTGGTATGAGTACAAATACGTGATACCAAAGGGGTTTACCCGTTTCCTTGGGAAATTGTCGGAACTGACTGATATGGGTGTGGAGGTGCATTATTTTATAGGTAATCACGATATCTGGGCTTACGAGTACTTGGAGAAAGAATGTGGGGTTGTCTTACATAAAAAGCCTGAGACGACAGAGATATACGGCAAGGAGTTCTTCCTCGCTCATGGTGACGGCATGGGCGACCCTAATAAATCATTTAAGATAATCCGTGCCATATTCCATAACAAAGTATGCCAATGGCTGTTCTCTGCCCTTCATCCCCGTTGGGGTATTAGTTTCGGACTGGCTTGGGCAAAGCATAGTTATATCAAGCACAAAGAGAGCGACGAGCCGATATATTTAGGGGAAAACAAAGAGCACCTGGTGCTTTTTGCCAAAGAGTATATTGAAGACCATCCCAACATCGACTACTTTATCTTCGGACATCGCCATATTGAACTTGACATCAAACTGGCACGCCATACCCGTCTGATGATTCTTGGAGACTGGATCAGTCAGTTCACCTATGCTGTCTTTGATGGCGAACACATGTTCTTAGAGGAGTATGTGGAAGGCGAGAGCCAGCCTTGATGATATATTTCAACGATCAACTATTTTAACGCTCTCATCGCATTGAGAACGGCGAGCACGGTGACACCGACATCAGCAAAAACGGCAAGCCACATCGTAGCGAGACCGAAGGTGGCGAGAATCAGGACAGCAACCTTGACACCGATAGCGAACCATACGTTCTGGTGGGCTATGGCGAGGGTACGTCTTGCGATACGGATGGCAAGGGCAATCTTGGAAGGATGGTCGTCCATCAGTACCACATCTGCAGCCTCAATAGCGGCATCACTGCCCAGTCCTCCCATGGCAATCCCCACATCGGCACGAGCCAGTACAGGGGCATCGTTGATGCCGTCACCCACAAAAGCGGTCTTGTTTAGTTTAGAGTGTAGAGTGTAGAGTTTAGAGTTTGCTACCGCCGTAGTGTCTGCCTTGTCCTCAAGGGCGGTAGCAACCTCTCCGCTCTCCGTTCTCCGTTCTCCGTTCTCAAAGAAGGCGACTTTGTCGGCAGGAAGGAGTTCGGCATGGTATTCATCCAACTGGAGTTGTTGGGCGACATGGGCAGCAACTTCCTTGCGATCACCCGTCAGCATGACAGTCCTGTTCACACCTAATTCTTTCAACTGACTGATCGCCTCGGCACTATCCTCCTTGATTTTGTCGTTAATGACGATATGCCCTGCATAGGTGCCGTCAATGGCGACATGAATGATAGTTCCGACATGATGACAGTCATGCCATTTTGCCCCTATTGTCTCCATCATTTTAGTATTGCCGACACAAACGACTTTACCTTCTACATTTGCCTTGATACCTTGTCCGGCAATCTCCTCTACATCGGAAAGATGACATCCGTCTGTTGCCTCGTCCGGGAAAGCGTCACGAAGGGCAGCACCGATAGGGTGGGTGGAGAAATGCTCCACATGGGCAGCAAGATGCAATAACTGGTGTTCATCACAACTGTCAGGATGGACAGCATCTACTGCAAACAATCCATGTGTCAGAGTGCCTGTCTTGTCGAAGACCACCGTATCGACTTTTGCCAGGATATCCATATAGTTGGCACCCTTGATGAGTATACCATGACGGGAGGCTCCTCCAATACCTCCAAAAAAGGTGAGCGGTACACTGATGACTAAGGCACAGGGACAAGAGACGACGAGGAACATCAGGGCACGGTAGAGCCAAGTTGGGAATTGAGAATTGAAAGATGAGAGTTGAGAACTGCCTATCGCAAGATAGAGAGGGGGGAGGATGGCGAGAGCGATAGCGGCGAAGACGACGATAGGCGTATAGACGCGTGCAAACTTAGTGATGAAAGCCTCACTCTTTGACTTATGTTCTGTGGCATGCTCCACCAATTCGATAATTTTTGATACAGTACTCTCCCCGAAACTCTTCGTCGTGCGTACCTTAATCACTCCGGAGAGGTTGACACAGCCTGAGATGACCTCATCGTCAATACCAATCTCACGGGGTATGCTTTCTCCTGTCAAGGCAACGGTGTTGAGGGCGGAGGTGCCTTCTATTACCACACCGTCAAGGGGTACTTTCTCACCAGGACGAATGACAATGATGGAACCTACTGCCACATGGTCGGGAGTAACGTCTTTTAATTTAGAGTTTAGAGTTGAGAGTTGAGAGTTTGCTACCGCTGCTGTGTCTGTCTTATCCTCAAGGACGGTAGCAAACTCTCCGTCCTCCGTCCTCCGTTCTTCACTTAAAAGGTGGGCGATGTCCGGACGAATATTCATCAGGTGGGAAATACTCTCACGGCTTTTCCCCTCTGCATATCCCTCAAAAAGTTCTCCGACTTGGAAGAATAGCATGACGAAGACTGCTTCCGGAAATTCTGTCTCCGCACCAGGAAGGAAACCGATACATAAGGCTCCAATGGTAGCCACTGACATAAGGAAGTGCTCGTTGAAGGCATCCCCGTGGATGATACCCTCCACAGCCTCTTTCAAGGTGTCATGCCCGATGAGGAGGTAAGGTACGAGGTAGACTAACAATAGTTGCCAGGTAGGTAATTGGAGATACTTTTCTATGAGAATGGCACCAATCAGCAGAATGACTGTTAGTCCGATGAGCATTAATTGACTTTTCTGTCCATCATGGTGATGGTGGTGATGCTCATGCTCGTTGGCACAGCATTCATGGTGATGGTGATGATGATGTTCGTGTGACATACCTTTTACTTTTTCTTATTACTGAGTGCAAAGGTATGGAAAGAGTTTTGCAACCTGGTTGCAAACGGCAAAAAAGTGTCGTTTTCTGCAACTGGATTGCAAAACACCTCAGAGTCGTCCCTCCTCGTGGTAACTGTAATAATGCCCGTCGGTCACAATGATATGGTCGAGGAAATGGATGCGCATCACCCTGCATGCCCTCTGCAGGTTCTCTGTCAGGGCATCGTCTTCTTTGCTGGGGCGCAGATTGCCAGATGGGTGATTGTGGCAGACAGCGAGGATGGTGGCATTAGCAAGAAGCACTTCCTTGAGGATGATACGGATATCTACCGCCACCTCTGTGATGCCACCGTGTGAGACACGCATCTTCTTGATGAGTTTATAGTTTTGATTCATAAGCAGGATCCAGAACTCTTCCACGTCCAAGTCTTGCATGACTGGGTGCATGTGGTTATAGATACGGGTTGCGGTCCCGCAGTCGGGACGTTCCTCTGGTGTCTCCATCTGTCGCCGTTTCCCCAACTCACAGGCGGCGAGAATAGATATCGCCTTTGCCTCTCCGATGCCATTATACTGACATAGTTCGTCGATGCTGTTCTTTCCCAGAGTGTTCAGGTTGTTATGACAGTCGTTAAGAATACGTTTCATCAGGTCGACAGCACTCTCCTTGGTGGAGCCTGATCCAATGAGAATGGCAAGTAACTCTGCGTTACTCAGTGCGTCAGCACCCAGTCGCATCATTTTCTCACGTGGGCGATCTTCCTCCGCCCATTGGTTGATATTGAGTTTCTCCATTTTAGTTGATAATAAGAAACGTTTGAATTTATTTGTAGAAGTTTTTCTCGAAGGCGGTAAATTCGTCTTGTTTTAGTACACATCGTTTCCACCAACTCTCAATGAATCCCAATCCGTAGCCCATCAGTTGGACGAAAGCGGCAGGAACACTGAGCAATCCTACTTTCAGACTCTTGTTCTGAATGGTGGAGTCAATGGTAATGATGAGACTATAGAGGATAATCGGCAACCATGGGACAGCACAGAGCCAGTACCAACGGTGTACGTCATCATAATGCATCAGGACACGTCCGACAGCGGAGATGAGAACCAGTCCGATGACTCCAACCGTAAATACGGTAGGTAACAGATGCACTAACTTAAGAGTACCAGGATGGCGTTTCTCTAAATTGATACGGGCAATCCCGCTGTTATATACCTGCCGGAAGAACTTTCGGAAGTCCGTGCGGCGCTTATGCCATACCCATGCTTCTGGGAAGAGTTGGGGCTGATAGCCTGCCTCCACAATGCGGTAACTGAAATCAATATCCTCACCGAAACGCATTTTGGAGAAGCCACCCAGTTGGAGATAGACATCCCGACGGATACCCATATTAAAGGAACGAGGATAGAACTTGTCGAGTTTCTTTTTCCCTCCACGGATACCTCCTGTTGTAAAGAATGAGGTCATCGAGTAACTGATAGCCTTCTGTATAGGGGTAAAAGAAGGGTGAGATGCGTCAGGACCACCAAAGGCAACGATAGGGTGTAGAGTTGAGAGTGTAGAGTTGAGAGCAAGGTGTACAGCCTCCAGATAGCCAGTTGGCAGTACTACGTCGCTGTCAATGATCAGTACGTATTCACCCTGTGCCCGTTCTACACCATAGTTGCGGCTCTGTCCAGGACCACTGTTTTCCTTATAGTAATAATGCAAATCAAGGATGCTTGCGTATTTGTCGCAAACATCCTTGCAGGTCTTTTCCGATCCGTCCTCTATAATCAGTACCTCAAAGTCTTTCAGCGTCTGGGAGCATAGGCTCTCAAGCAACTCGTCCACCTCATCGGGGCGATTAAATACAGGGACGATAATCGAATACTTCAATTGTCAATTGTCAATTAGAGAATTACTCCTTCACACGGTTCAGATAACTGCCGTCACGAGTATCGACCTGAATGAGGTCACCCTCGTTGATGAACAGAGGAACACGAACCTCTACGCCAGTCTCCAGTGTAGCGGGCTTGGTAGCATTGGTGGCGGTGTCACCCTTGATGCCTGGCTCTGAGTGGGTCACACGGAGGTTTGTCTTCACAGGCATCTCGGCATAGAGAATAGTGCCATCGGTAGTGTCGCTGACAACAGATACCACGTCACCCTCTTTCATATACTCATGACCTATAACGAGGTCGTTGGCAATAGGAATCTGCTCGAAACTCTCCTGGTTCATGAAGATACGACCTTCCTGATCCTCATAGAGATACTGATAGTCACGATGCTCGATGACTACATCCTCCAGTTTCTCACCGATGTTGTAGCGACGCTCCAGAACACGACCGTCAGTAACATTCTTCATCTTGATGTTCATGATGGTGTTGCCCTTACCTGGCTTACGGTGCTGGAAATCGATGCAAACCCAAATAGAGCCATCCATGCGGATAGCAGTTCCTTTCTTAATGTCTTGTGAATTAATCATATAAAATGGTTATTTTAATAATGTATATCTCTCATTTCGGGTGCAAAGGTACGAAATAATTCTTAATTCATAATTCATAATTCATAATTTTTTGGGAAAAACTTGCGTATTTGGAAAATAATGTGTACTTTTGCAACCCGATTCGTGGAATAATAACAATAAAAAGATAATAAGACAATGAAAAGAACATTTCAGCCACACAATCGCCGTCGCGTGAACAAGCATGGCTTCCGTGAGCGTATGGCAACAAAGAATGGTCGTCGCGTTCTGGCTTCTCGCCGTGCGAAAGGTCGTAAGAAGTTGACTGTTTCTGACGAGCATCATGGAAAGTAATCTTCATTCTTGAAGGAGTAAAAGAAAGAATGTCGGGAGTAGACGAAAGGTCAACTCTCGATTTTTTTTATTGATTATTTGGCATTGTCGATTATTATTTGTATTTTTGCCGTTTAGTAACGACGTATATTATATATAATAATGAACGCGAAGGAAATTTGGAGTAAGATAGCCAGCCATTATGTGCTTCTCAACCTGCTTGCCATGGTGGTAGTGGTCGTATTACTATGTGTCGGTGTGAAGTTCGGTTTAGCACTATATACCCATCACGGGGAGGGTATCGAAGTTCCTGAGTTGAAGGGGATGACCTATCAGAAGGCAAGACTCCTGCTTGAGGAGAAAAACCTGAATATCGTGGTCAGTGATTCTGGTTATCAGAAGTCTTTTCCTGCAGATTGTATCTTGGCGCAGACCCCAGGATTCGGCACGAAGGTGAAGTCGGGGCATGCCATTTATGTGACGGTCAACTCACCCTCGTCACCAACATTCGCTATTCCTGATATCGTGGATAACTCCAGTTTCCGTGAAGCAGAGGCAAAGTTGATGGCAATGGGTTTTCGCTTGACGGAGCCTCAGAAGGTGGTGGGTGAGAAAGACTGGGTCTATGGCATCCTCTGTCGGGGTAGAAGAGTGTCGAATGGAGACCGGGTGGCAATTGACTACCCATTGACGTTGATGATTGGTACTGGCTCGTATGACGAGGACGATGCTGCATTAGATGAATATGTGGAACCTACCTATGAGGCTGACCCTGCAACGGATACGGCTAATTCGCCAGCGACAGAAGAAGTAGATGAGTTTGTGGAGGTAACAGCACCATGACAGAGGAACTGGATGATATCGCTTTGATGGAGGATGATGAGGGGCAGGGGGAACTCTATGAGCACCTTCGTATGGAGGTGGATCGTGGACAGGAACCGGTTCGCATCGACAAGTATATGTCGGAGCATGTCCAGCATTCCTCCCGTAACCGCATCCAGAAAGCGGCAGATGCAGGTTTTATTCAGGTCAACGGTAAACCAGTAAAGAGTAATTATAAGGTTCGTCCGGGTGATACGATAACCTTGATGCTCGACCGTCCGCATTATGATACGACGATAGAACCCGAGGACATCCCGTTGGAGATTGTCTATGAGGACGACCAGTTGATGGTCATCAATAAGCCTGCCGGAATGGTGGTGCATCCTGGATGTGGCAATTTCCACGGGACGCTGGTAAATGCCATTGCATGGCATCTGCGTGACTTGCCGACCTATGACCCTAACGACCCGTCTGTAGGACTGGTACACCGTATCGACAAGGACACCAGTGGATTGTTGGTTATCGCCAAGACACCAGAGGCAAAGACGGAGTTAGGAGCACAGTTCTTCAACCATGACACGCATCGTAGTTATCACGCCTTGGTGTGGGGTAACTTCACAGAGGATGCAGGACGCATCGAAGGCAATATCGGACGTGATCCGAAAGACCGTCTCCGTATGGCTGTCTTTCCCCCAGGCTCTGAGGTTGGCAAGAGTGCCGTCACCCATTATAAGGTGTTGGAGCGTTATGGTTATGTGACCTTGGTGGAGTGTCGTTTGGAGACAGGGCGTACCCATCAGATTCGAGCCCACATGAAACATATCGGACACCCGCTCTTTGCTGATGAGCGCTATGGGGGGATGGAAATCCTGCGTGGAGAGCGTACTGCCTCTTATAAGGCATATATCCAGAACTGTTTCAAACTCTGCAACCGCCAGGCGTTGCATGCTAAGACACTGGGCTTCGTCCATCCTGTCACTGGTGAGCAGATGGACTTCACCTCAGAACTTGCAGAGGATATGGCGGCACTGATAGAAAAGTGGCGGAATTATAGTCGCAATCTCGCAATCTCGTAATATTGAAATATCGAAAATAGAAATAAATATGAAAAAAGAAAAACGTGTAATAGCCATCGTTTGTGGTGGCGACTCTTCTGAGCACGATGTATCGTTGCGCTCAGCACAGGGTCTTTATTCGTTCTTTGACAAAGAGCGATATGATGTGTATATTGTGGATGTGAAAGGACAGGACTGGCATGTGGAACTGCATGACGGAACGACGGCACGCATCGACCGTAACGATTTCTCGTTTGTCGAGAACGGTAAGGCGAAGCGTTTCGACTATGCTTATATCACTATCCACGGTACACCGGGTGAGAATGGTATCATGCAGGGTTATTTTGATTTGGTGCGCGTACCATATAGTACCAGTGGCGTATTAGTGGAGGCAATGACTTTTGATAAGTTCGTGCTTAACCAATATCTGCGTGGTTATGGCATCGCTGTTGCCGACTCCCTGTTGATCCGCAAAGGCTATGAGGAACTGGTGAGCGATGACGAGATAGAACAGCGCATCGGTATGCCTTGTTTCGTTAAACCAGCCGCTGACGGCTCTTCTTTTGGCGTGACAAAGGTGAAGGACAAAGACCAACTCGCTCCTGCCATCCGTAAGGCGATGATGGAGAGCCCTGAGGTGATGGTGGAACAGTTCTTGGAGGGTACAGAGATCACAATGGGTATCTATAAGACCAAGAAGAAATCGGTTCCATTCCCTATTACAGAGGTGGTTACCCAGAACGAGTTCTTCGACTATAACGCCAAATATAATGGCCAGGTACAGGAAATTACTCCAGCCCGTATCAATGAGGATGTGGCACGCCGCGTCCGTGAGATAACCAGCCATATCTATGATATTCTGCATTGTAATGGTATTATCCGCATCGACTATATTATCTCCCCACAGGGTAAGATATCGATGTTGGAGGTGAACACAACTCCAGGTATGACCGCCACCAGTTTTATTCCTCAGCAGGTCCGTGCAGCAGGCTTGAGTATGACTGACGTGCTGACGGATATAGTAGAGAATCAGTTTGATTAGTTGAGAGTGTAGAGTTGAGAGTTTGCTACCGCTATGGAGATAAAAGAGTTTGACGAGATACGTCCCTATGAGGAAGGGGAGATGAAACAGGCGTTCGAGGAACTGATTAATGACCGCCAGTTTTCCTTGTTACTGAAAAGTTTTGTGCCATGGTTGCCGAAGTCTGTACGCAATGGACTGTTACGTCTTGCTTTTATCGGAGTGAAGACACCATTGGACTTCCAACTCCGTTTCATGAAACCCATTGTATGGCATTTTGTCCGTAAATATACTGATGGTCTCACTTTTGAGGACTCATCTCTTCACACTCCACCATACTCTCGTTATACCTTTGTCTCCAACCATCGGGACATTGTTCTTGACTCCGCTTTCCTGGATGTGATGCTTAACAAGAACGGTTACCCCACGACAGTGGAGATTGGTATTGGGGATAATCTGCTGATTTATCCATGGATCAAGCGGCTGGTCCGTATGAATAAGGCATTTACCGTTCGTCGTGGACTGACGGCTCACGAGATGATGCGTAGCAGTCAGTTGATGAGCAGTTATATCCATTATGCTGTCACTCAGAAAAAGGAGAATATTTGGATTGCCCAGCGAGAGGGTAGGGCGAAAGACTCAGATGACCGCACCCAGGAGTCAGTGCTGAAAATGCTTGCCATGGGCGGCTCTTTAAAGGACTTGAATATTGTTCCGCTGACTATTAGTTATGAGTTTGACCCTTGTGACTATCTGAAGGCGCAGGAGTTCCAGCAGAAACGTGACAACCCTAACTTCAAAAAGAGCAAGCAGGACGACCTCGACAATATGAAGACTGGTATCTTCGGCTATAAGGGACGTGTGCATTATCAGTGTGGAACACCTGTCAATGAGTGGATTGACGAGTTGCAGGACCTCCCCAAGAATGAGTTCTTCAAGGCTGTTGCCCAGCGTATGGATCAGGAGATTCATCGCCACTACCGCCTTTATCCTTGCAACTATATCGCCCTGGATATTCTAAATAGTGGAGAACGGAGAGTGGAGAACGGAGAGTTTGCTACCGCCCTTGAGGATAAGGCAGACACAAAGGCGGCGGCAAACTCTAAACTCTCCACTCTAAACTCTCCACTAAACAGTCACTATACCCCCTCCGATGTTACCCGTTTCGAGGAATACCTCTCCGCTCAACTGGCGAAGATCAAGATTCCCAATAAGGATGAGGCTTTCTTGCGAGAACGGATGCTGACGATGTATGCCAACCCCCTTCGTAACTATCTTGCTGCCCATGAATAAGATGTTGTTTGCAGCCGTATTATGGCTGTCTCTATTGACAGCATGCACTACCGATAGTTACGATAAAGGGCAGGGCAAATACTCGCTGACACAGGCAGAACTGGTCGAACTGACCATCAATAGCGAGAAGGAAGCGACGACCTTTACGCTGGATGACGGCAACCGTTTCACACTAACTCCCTATGCCACTGCAAAATGGATAGAGACAGCAGATACCACCTATCGTGCCGTTCTCTATTATAACCTACTTAGTGAGACGACAGCGGAGCCAGTATCCCTTGGTGCCGTCCCCACACTCCGCGCCGTCAAGCAATGGCAGTTGAAGGAACAACCTGAAGACCCGATTGGCGTGGAGAGCGCATGGCTCGGCAAGAACAAGAAATACCTTAACCTCGGATTGTTGCTTAAGACAGGACAGGCAGATGATAATGACGGTACCCAGACAGTGGCACTTGCCCAAGACACCATCCGCCTTAACGATGACCACACCCATACGGCAGTCTTCCGACTGCTCCACGACCAGTGTGGTGTTCCCCAGTATTATACCAGTCGCCGTTTCGTCAGTATCCTCCTTCCCGATACTGTCCAACTCGATACGATTCGTCTCACCATTCCTACTTATGAAGGTCGGTTGGAGCGTATATTCCTTCCCTGAAGATTATAATTTCCTATATTTCCTGCATTTCTTACACCTACAACTGATTATCAGTTAGTTATGTGTTAATTTCCTGCATTTAAACCTGCACCTGACATTACAATGCCAGATAATAATCGGGAATAAGGATGCCTCGGATGCATGAAAAGGATGCTTCGGATGCATGAAAGCGATTCCTCGCATCAGATATGCGTATTATAGGTACATGGTATACATATACCCAGTACAGGGCATCCGAAGTATCGGAATAGACTGTCCGAGGCACCCGGACTAACAATACCATAAACGCAGACAGGTTTTGGGACAATCGCTAATGGTTCATGCAAGGTGCAGGTTCTGGTGCAACTAACAGTGGGACTTTTTTGTCTCCAATATCCTGATTTCCAGGATGTTTGCAGGAAATGCAGGAAATATGTCCTGATCTGCTATATAGTATTACATTGAACTCAAATTAAGAAGAAACGTTCTCTTCTTTACTAAGTATGGAGCATGAATGTTGATAATTTCAGTATCCAATTGATGCATGACTATTATCCTAAAATCGGTGGTGTTTGCTCTTCTCGACGAATCTCTTGCATAAGTTTACTCATCCGCTCTACACATTCGTTTTTCTTACGAATGGATTCACGGAATGCAGCAATAATCTCTTCGCGAGTGCGATTTTTGAAAGCAACTGACATCTTATTTATCTTCTTTTATTTATTTTTCATTTGCAAAGTTAGAAAGAATATTTTATTCTTCCAAATATTTTTGTGTGAAAAACAGAAACCGCCCCGCATCGGGTTGCGATGCAGGGCGGAATATTATAAGAGGGATTGGGGTAGTTACTCTTTTGTGTTCTCTTCACACTTTGAGTTATTGAGTACTTATCTTTCATTAAAGATTAAATCAAGACCTTGTTTCTTATAGAAAGGGAATCGTGTATCACTGGATACCAAAGGTAGTCTTTCTGTGATGGCATGTGATATAATGACATGATCAGAGGGATCCTTATGCCCTTGGGGCAAGTTGATGCGTAAACGAGAGAAAGTTTCCATGTGTTCTTTCTTTAAGGGGAGTATTTCCACATAGTAATCTTCAACAATGGATCTCACCATATCCTCTGCTGTTTTCCAACGTTTATGCCCCAGTCCTTTGTTGTTATATGCCACTATAAGTTCTTTAATAGACTCTGTGCTCATACACCATATCGCATCAGGCTCGTTAAGTATGTCATAGACATCGTCATCTAAAGAGTCATTGTCTAAAACTAAAAACACAAAGATATTTGTATCTAAAAGATATCGCATAATTGAAAATAAGTATTAGTTTAACAAAATGATACCATCTCACATCAATAGCGCTGGGTCATAAACTATCAGTTCTCCCTTATGTGCTCTTGCTGCCTGCATACTCCTATTCAATGCTGGTTTAGCAGCATTGATGGCTCTGTTCTCCTCTGGAGAAAGTCTCCTTTTTTTTCTTATTAATCTTGTTGGCATTTTCGTTAGATTTATTTATTCGATTGCAAATATACAAACTTTCTGTTTATCCTCCAAACTTTCCCCCAAAAACTTGGGAAGGGCAAACGAAACCGCCCCACATCGGGTTGTGATGCGGGGCGGAATATTATAAGAGGGATTGGGTTAATTACTTTGCCTTAAATGCCCACCATGTGGCTTCACCCCAACCACCAGTACCTTCAGCGGCATAAATCAGTTTCAAGTGATTAGCGTCCAGTTGAATGATTTCGAAATCTGTTGGCTTGGTTCCACCACCATTGATTTTGAATGGGAACAGGATAGATCCTTCATCAGTAATCAAAGTTCCATATGCCCAATTTGTGATTGAACCATCGACACTAGACTGGGTCTTTTCGCCATTTCCCCAGTTAGCAATTTCAAACTTACCTGAGCGAATTTCAGTACCAGCAGCATCATAAGACTTAACAACACCAGCATTCCAGTCAAAGGTCATATAAGCATCTGCACTTTCCTCACCTGTTTCTTTACCAGTATCAGAATGCTGTAGTTGCCCAGTGAGTTCTTCAGGTTTTGCCCCCCACCAGATACCTCCACTCCAGTCGTCACCTGCGGCATAGCCAAGATTGCCCCATACTGCTCCATCCTCACGGAATTCTGTATCCCATGTCCATGATTTTGTTGAGTAGTTAGAGATATTGCCCTCGGCATCAGAAGCACTCTTAAATGCCCACCAAGTTGCCTCTCCCCAACCACCAGTACCTTCAGCGGCATAAATCAGTTTCAGGTGATTAGCGTCAAGTTGAATGATTTCGAAGTCTGTTGGTTTGGTACCATTACCATTGATTTTGAATGGGAACAGGATGGCACCTTCGGTCGTTTTTAAAGTTCCATATGACCAATTGGCGATTGAACCGTCAATAGAGGCGTGACTCTTTTCACCCGTCCATCCTTCAACAGAATACTTTCCACTGCGAATCTGATTTCCACCAGCATCGTATGTGATAATATTACCATCATCAAATAATTCCATGTAAGCATTTACACTTTCTTCACCAGTAGCGATGTGTGTGTCAGAATGCTGTAACTGATCTGTAAGACCTTCCGGATTGGTTCCCCACCAAATTCCACTTGTCCAGTCGTCACCAGCAGCATAACCTACATTACCCCAAACGGCTCCATCAGAACTTGCCCGGAAGTCTGTGTCCCAATACCATTTCTTAGATCCATAGGCATCGCTTGCTAACAGTCGCATGTCTCCTGAAAGTTCAGAGGGGACATATACATTGACTGTCTTTGATGCAGAAATCTCAGAACCGTCATAATTTAGGGTCTTGATATAGAATGTCTGCTCCGTGGGGTTACCACGTTTTGGCACAATCTTAAATTTACCTGCAGCAGCACCTGCTATCAATGTGTTCTTCGCTCCATCTGCATCTAATTGGTAGATTTCAACCACACGTGATGGATTTGTTGAGAACATGAAATAGTTACCATCAGCGGCCTCAATGGTGTAATTCTCATCACTGTATTGAGTGATAGTCAGACCATCAATCAGTCCATCGGCAGTCAAATTGTTGCCAGGAGAACTGATGTCATCCTTTGAAGGATTACAAGCAGTAAGCATTCCCAAGACAGCAACTGCAAAAAATAATATCTTTTTCATATATTTTCTTTTATTATTAATCAATAATTACCAACCTGTGTACTCTGAGTCAGAAGTAGTCCAACCTTCATTCTGTTTGATATAACCAAGGGAAATCTGGTTGTCAGGAATTTTCTGGAAACCTGCGGTTGCATTGTAACGGGCAGCATAGCCACCATTATGTGCCTTATTAGTATCACTTGCGCCAGATGTACGGATAGGCTGGTTCTCCTGCTTAGCCAATGCAGTAGCTGCAATATGCCAACGACGGAGGTCATTCCAGCGAATACCTTCGGTAGCCAACTCCCAGCGACGTTCGTTCTGTAGAGCGGCAAGAGAATAACTACTTATTGCCGGCAAACCAGCACGCGCGCGCACCTTATTTATACCATTAACATCCTCCTTTAACTCTGACTGCATCAACAGAACGTCAGCAAAGCGGATGAGAACAAGATCGTGGATGTTACCTGTCTGCATCAGGTTATCATTAATCCAACCATCTGCACCATACATCACCTGCTCAAACACAGGAGCATAAGACCCGTCTTCTTTCTTACAACTGATTGCAGGGATCTTCTTACCGAAGTAATCCGTTTCCTGAATGAAGTCAGCCCAAGAGGCACCACCTGTTTGGTAAGCCGGCATATTATTCACATTCTCGATCGTTGCGTCACGACGCATATCGGAAGGCTCGGCAGCAACCCAGTCATTATAGAGGTTTGGTGCTACAGGACCTGCACCCCATCCTTGTCCGAATGGGAAGGTGTTAGGGTAATCTTGTCCACCACGAACACCGAAGTGAAGGGCATAACCATTACCATATCCAATCGTTGTGCTCCATGATGCCAACTTGTTGAACTTGATGGCGAACATGGACTCTGGGTTAACGACACTGGCACTTGTCTGATCATCCTCAACCCATTTCAAACCTTGTCCGGCAGTATATGGGTAATCTTCTACGACTAAGCGATTGGTGTAAGCCCACAAGTTACGAAAGTCGGACACCAAGCTGTAACCTGATTTATTCACACAATCATCAATCAATTCAATAACCATCTGCTTGGTCAGTGTAGTACCATTAGGCAACTCCACGCTGGTCAATGGGTTATAGCTTGTGCTGGTCAAGTCTGAGACAGACTCTCCATTTCCATAGAAGCCTGTGTAGAACAACCATGCACGACCAAGCATTGCCTCTGCTGTGTATTTGTCAACATGACCATCGCTCTTACGTACTGAAGGCATAGTGGTAGCTGCTTCATAAAGATCCTGAAGGATTTGTCCCCATAATACCTTTACGTCGCCTGGTGAGGTAATGGCACCAGAAGGCTCTGTCAGCAAGGGCACATTTCCATACATAGAAGCCAGCTCATAATAATAGAACGCACGAAGGAACTTTGCCTCACCTAAGTCCTGAGCCTTCACCTCATCAGAAAGATTCAGATTTGGAAGCGCTTGTATCAGTGTGTTGGCACGGTTGATACCTTGGTAGCGCAGCTCATAGAAATTATTTGTCATGTTCTGACCATTATTCAGAATCATGTCCATCGACTGCATCAGCTTGTCATTGGCACCACCTCCACCTAACTGGTCATCACTCGCCAGCATGGCATAGTAGAGGAACGACTCCTGAGGATAGGCATTGATGGCATTAAGGTTCTCGTAGATACCTGCCAATGTCGCAACGGCATCATCTTCAGTCACAGGGAAGTTCGATGTCGAAGTCTGCGTTACGTTATCTGCATCTAATGAGCAAGCAGAGAAACTCAGCGTCATAAGTGCCGCAGAAAGGATATATGTTATTTTTTTCATTGCTCTATATTTTTAGAATTTAAGATTTACACCAAACAGATAGGTACGAGGTTGTGGATAGTTACCCACATCAACACCAGTTACCCAAGGCTCGCTATCGCTGAGAGCCTTACCATTCTCAGGATCCATTCCCTTATACTTGGTGATGGTGAAGAGGTTCTGGGCTGCGAAATAGAGACGGAACTGCTGGAAAGGACAACCCTTCCAGATGTGCTTGAAGTCATAACCGATAGTCATATTCTGCAGGCGGAAGTAGCTGGCGTCATCTACAAAGATGTCGGAAATGTTCTGCCAGTTAGCACCACGGTTACCTGGCTGCAGTTTCGGATAACGGTTGCTGGTACCCTCACCATTCCAGTACTCATATACCTCAGTGGTATAGTTCTCATACTGTCCGTCTGTGAACTTACGATATGAGCGGGCTACATCCTGACCTAAAGCGGCATAACCTGTCAAGTTGAAATCGAAGCCTTTCCAGTCGAAACCGAGGGTTACACCCATCGTCACTTTTGGATGAGGACTACCAATTTCTGTCTTATCATCGGTATTGATGACACCATCTCCATTGACATCCACAAACTTCAAGTCACCGGGAGCAATACCATTGCCCTGAAGTGAGTTAGCTGCATCACCGCTGCAATTCTTTGCAAGATAAGACTCCAAGTCGCTCGTATTCTGGATCACACCAGCGGTCTTATAACCATAGAAGAATCCAATGGGGTGTCCTACCTCCATACGTGCCATGGTACCTGTGCTCTGAGCAAGATTGTCGTTACCACCATTAATATGGTCAGCGCCATTAATCTCAGTAACCTCATTCTTATTAACAGCCATGTTCCATCCTACGTTGTAGTTGAAATCCTTGCCAATCTTATCACGCCAGTTCAAGGCAAGCTCAACACCGGTATTCTTGACGGTACCTGCATTCTTCCAATAGTTGGCAAAACCAGAAGTTGGAACTGTCGGAACGTACAGCAGCAAGTCCTTCGTCTTCTTGTTATACCAGTCGAAAGTCACACCAAGGCGACCACCGAGGAAACGGGCATCCAAACCGATGTTCCACTGCTCAGAGGTCTCCCAAGTCAGGTCCTCATTAGCAAGACGCGTAGGACTTGCACCAGAGGTATAACTGTCTTTTGTGTTACCGAAAGAATAGTTAGAGTATGCATCATAAGCGAATGTTGCCTGATAACCAAAAGCATCACCGATGTTCTTGTTACCGTTCTGTCCCCAACCGGCACGGAGCTTCAAGAAGTCAAGCCATGAGGAAGTTTTTTGCATAAACTTCTCGTTGGTGATGACCCAACCTGCGGAGAATGAGGGGAAGGTACCCCAGCGGTGACCCTTGGCAAAGTTTGACGAGCCATCAGCACGGATGATAGCAGTAAACATGTAGGTCTCGTTGTAGTCGTAGTTGATACGTCCGAAGTAAGACATGCTGCGAGAGTCTCCATAAGGATAACCGTCAACAACACCCTTTCCTTGCTTAGCGTCAGTTGGAACAAGTCCTACATATCCTTGATACATATTGTGGAATGTACTGCCGTATACAGTAGCACTCAGTGACTCACCAAAACCTGGACGTGACTCACCATACTCTGTACCTGCCAATATGTCGAAGTGATGATCTTTCAAGTTGAACTTATAGCTCAAGGTGTGGGTCATACCCCAACCCCAACCAAGTCCTTGATTTTGGGTGATTGCCTCCTGACTGGCATCACGCTTGGCACCTTGGTCATTGATATAATAGGCAGGGAGGTATGAACGCCATGAAGAGGAGTTCTGGTTGTAGTTCACCTGAGCACGATATATCAAATTCTTAATGGGTTGAATCTCAAAATAACCCACGGCGTTCAAGTTGAAATTCTTACTCTTGTTGTTAGCACTCTGACCACACATCATCTGATAAATGGGGTTTGAGCTATAAGAGTTGAATGCAAACATACCATCGGTTCCGAAATTAGCCAAGTCATCATGACCAAAGTATTCTCCATTTGCGTTATAGATAGGAATCAAAGGATTGGCACGGAGCATGTTTGACAGTTCGTTAACATACTGTCCCAAAACCTGCAAACCTTGGTTCTGCTTGTGACTGAAGTAAACGTTCTCACCAACCTTGATGACATCATAGTCACCGCCCTTGCTCTTGAGCAGTACATGCTCAGAATTCAAACGGAAAGTGAAACGGCGGTAGTCTGATTTTGCCATATTACCGAACACACCGTCCTGGTACTGATAACCAATACCAGAGGAGAATTTAGAGTATTCAGAGCCTCCGGCAACGTTGATGGCATGACTTGTTGTGACGGCATTCTTATTACGGATGGCATCCAGCCAGTCTGTACCGGGATTCTGTCCACTCTGGTAGGCTTGCAAAACGTCTTCGTCAACGAAACGCTTCCAGTCATAAGTGCTCTGTCCTGAGTTAAATGCCACAAGATCCTGAATTTCCATATACTGTTTAGCATTCAGCAACTGAGGCATACGATAAACGTTAGACCAACCGATATTACCATCATAGCTGATACTTACCTTACCTGCTTTACCCTGTTTGGTGGTAATCAAGATAACACCATTGGCACCGTTAGAACCGTAGATGGCTGCGGAGGCAGCGTCCTTCAGTACGTCGATACGCTCGATGTCGGCAGGGTTCAGATTATTGATATCACCACCTGTCACACCGTCAATGACGTAGATAGGCTTGGTGTCGCTGTTGGTACCAGCACCACGGATGGCTACCTTAAAGCCGTCACCTGGCTGACCAGAAACAGCCTGAATTGTAACACCAGGACTCTGACTCTGCAGAGCACCGAGTACCTGAGTGGTGTTCAACTTGGCGATATCCTCACCTTTTACCTCAACAGTAGCACCAGTCACCAGTTTCTTCTTCTGGACGCCGTAACCTACGACTACAACCTCCTCCAAGAGGGCGTTGTCCTCTTTCAGCGTGATGTTGAAGTCAGACTGGTTGCCTGTGGCAATCTCCTGCGTCGTGTAGCCGATGTAAGAGATCACCAAAGTGGCACCCGGCTTCACATTGAGAGAGAAATTACCGTCGAAATCGGTAACGACACCGTTGGTCGTTCCCTTCTCAACTACACTCGCACCAATCACGGGACCCTGTGAGTCACTGACGGTACCCGTAACCTTCTTCGTTGTCTGCTGAACTGCCTCCACCGATGCGTCGGGATTAGCAGCCATCACAGGTGAGTACATGCCTAAGAGGGAACATGCACCCATCAGCAGCGCTGTCTTTTTAATTGATTGATTCATACTTAAGTATTAAGTTTTGATGTTTAGCCTAAATACACTATTTTTACATCATGTTTAATTCTAAAATCATTATGTCATGAAACAATTTCAGAAAAGTAAGAACATCACATTATTACAAGCATTCGACCTTGACAATCAGCAGTTTTCTGTCAGAGTAGGGAAGGACCGTTCCTGGCACTCTTATAATATAAAGGTACGCGCGAGGAAGTATGTCTCAGATTTCTTATTATCATGGGAGCATCGACAGGATATCCCACTATCATCGCTCCAACTTGACTTTATCCAACGATTCAGTACTTATCTTAGTGTAGAAAGAGGATTACGGGGAGGTACTATTTGGCTCAACTGTATGATGTTGAAAGGTGTTGTCCAACGAGCACATAAAAGAGGACTAATCAAAAGCAGTCCTTTTGCGGAGTTCCATATTGCCAAGAATATTCGTGAACGACAGTACCTTTCCGAGGAAGAACTCCATCAATTGATGAAGTTCCATTTCGCAGATCCCATGCAGGCATATACTCGTGACCTGTTTGTGTTCTCTGCGCTCACTGGAATGTCTTTTGTTGATATTAGGGAATTGCGAAAATCAGGAATACATAAGATTGAAGGACATGAATGGATTATCACCACTCGGCGTAAAACAGGAGTTCCTTTTAAAGTCAGACTCCTTCCTCAGGCACAGGTTATACTCCAGCGATATTTATCACCGGATAAGGAGGAGATCTTTGACAGACTAGGATATCATGCCGTTGCCAAACGATTGTGTCGCATCATGGAGGATAATGGCATCAATAAACACGTCACATTCCACTGCGCTCGTCATACCTTTGCCATTATGGCACTCAATCATGGAATACCCATAGAGAGCGTCAGTCGCATCTTAGGACATTCGAATATCACTACTACCCAGATATATGCTCGCGTCACCATGGAGAAACTAAATGACGATTTCCTGCGTCTTGAGCAAGGACTTAGTAGTAAATTTTCAAAAAGCATTGGCAAACGATTACACATTATTATTAAAAAATCCATATTGTCGTTTTTACACTTATTGGCATAATAGTAGTGAATTTGTTAACAAATCATTCGAAAAAGGAAGAAAAAGCAAGAAAGTATCAAAATTTGTCAAGAAAAGATAGTGGCAATTCGTAAAATTGTATTATTTTTGCAGGGTGAAATTGTAATCACGTAAAACCGTATAACTACTATTAACATAAAATTTAAAAAATGAAACCATAACTAGCATAACAGAAAAAAACGACATTCTGCCATTGCGGGTCCCAGGGGCTTGGCGTGGAAGGGGATATTCTTATCTCCACTCAAATAACCCAAAACAATGTATTTATCCAATCAATCTAAGAAAAATACTTAAGTATGAATCAAAAAATCAGAAAAACAGCGCTGCTGATGGGTGCATGTTCCCTCTTAGGCATGTACTCACCTGTGATGGCTGCTAACCCCGACGCATCGGTGGAGGCAGTTCAGCAGACAACGAAGAAGGTTACGGGTACCGTCAGTGACTCACAGGGTCCCGTGATTGGTGCGAGCGTAGTTGAGAAGGGAACGACCAACGGTGTCGTTACCGACTTCGACGGAAACTTTACACTCAATGTGAAGCCGGGTGCCACTTTGGTGATCTCTTACATCGGCTACACGACGCAGGAGATTGCCACAGGCAACCAGTCTGACTTCAACATC
>Ga0247611_10001388_pt1 | contig 43218 bp, 34 predicted proteins | sample 177DNAGHGhighgp2_FD_192422 | JGI IMG/M metagenome (GOLD analysis project Ga0247611, IMG submission 192422) | Sheep rumen microbial communities from Palmerston North, Manawatu-Wanganui, New Zealand - 1770 DNA GHGhigh gp2 | ecosystem: Host-associated > Mammals > Digestive system > Stomach > Rumen... | reverse complement strand
TACTTGTTCCCTTTTGCACCAAATAACGCCACAAAGGGAACAAGCCAAGTAATACAGCCATGAAGATATATCTAAAGTACAATGCAGAGAGCGAGAAATATGCACTCCTCGTTACAGACGCGCTCCAAAAAGCAGGAAACGGAGTTTTCACCAGAAAAGACTTCAGTAGCGACGCCAAAGCTATGCAAGAGTGCCATCTGTGCATCGATATGACCACCGGGAAACTAGCTGAAATCACCAAACAGGCTCCCGATCCCCCCAGTGCTCCGAAAGGACTCAAGAAAAATGTGGATGATCGCGTGGGCAAATTGGTCCTTGTGTTAGGCAAGAAAACCTTACCACGTCGGCAGAGGCCGATTTAGGTCTAACGCAAAAGAGTCGTCGTAATTTCATTTATCACTACTGGAAACCGGCTTGGAACCTCGGACTGATTGATTTTGCTTATCCTGGCTCTCCTAACAAACCTGAACAGGCCTACCGCCTCACAGCGAAAGGTCTCGACTTATACGCCCAACTTATCGGAGAAACAGCGTAGTGTTTCTTTCTGCACCACATTTTCATATAAAAATGTGTGTGATTTTTCATTTTTATTTGCACATGTCAAATTTTTGTTGTAATTTTGCAGCAAATTTGGGAAAATGCTGCCGGTTGAGTTTATAGAGAGTATGCATCAGCAGTTAGGCAATGAGGCGGAGCTGTTGTTGCGGGCACTGGAAACGGAGCCTGTTACGTCGATCCGGTTGAATTCCAAATTGGATGTGTTGACGTTTGAGTGCGACACAGACGAGGTGCCGTGGCATGTGGACGGGTACTATCTGAGTGAGCGTCCGCCGTTCACGCTGGATCCGCTGTTCCACGCGGGTTGTTACTACGTACAGGAAGCGAGTTCGATGTTCATCCAGCAGATACTGGAGCAATACGTGGATACGTCGTCGATCGTGCTGGATCTGTGTGCAGCGCCGGGCGGCAAGAGTACGCTGATCAGCGAGTATCTGGGAGCAGACGGCTTGCTGCTGAGCAACGAGGTGGTGCGTCAGCGGGTGTTCATCCTGAGCGAGAACATCCAGAAATGGGGCAACGGCAATACAGTGGTGACGCATAACACAGCGGAGGAATACGGCGAGCGGTGCAAGCACCTGTTCGATTGCATACTGGTTGATGCCCCGTGCTCGGGCGAGGGTATGTTCCGCAAGGACGAGCAAGCGCGGAGTGAATGGAGTCCGAAAGCGGTGAAGCAATGTGCAGAGCGGCAGCGGGCGATCCTGATGGATGTTTGGGATGCGCTCAAGCCGGGCGGTGTGCTAATCTACTCGACCTGCACGTTCAACGAAGAGGAGAACGAGAAGAACGTGGAGTGGTTGGCGGAGACCTTAGGTGCGGATGTGCTGCCGGTGGATTATGAGCCGGACTGGGGTATCACCGAGGGTTCGGTGGGCTACCATTTCTATCCGCACAAGACGAAAGGCGAAGGGTTCTACGTATGCGCGTTGCGCAAGCACGATGACTATATCGAGCCGCTCAAGATGAAAGCACCGAAGAAAGAGGCAGCTATGCCGCATCCGGAGTATATGCCGGTGATGCGCAGTTGGTTGCAGCACCCGGACGACTGGGCGATCCGTTATTCAGACCGTTTTGCAACGGCTTATCCGTTCAAATACAAAGAGATCATCGAATGGTTGGGTACGCAACTGACGTGTATCTCAACGGGCTTCGGTATAGGCGAAGAGCGGGGCAAGGGTATTGCGCCGCAGCATAGTCTGAGTATGCTGAAGGACTTGCGAAAGGAAGCTTTTCCGAATGTAGCGCTGACGCGCGAACAGGCCCTGAGTTATCTCAGGACTGAGGCTTTGAGTTTGAGCGATGTGCCTTTGGGCCTCTGCCTTTTGACCTATGAGGGTGTGCCCCTCGGTTTCGCGAAGAATGTCGGGAACCGCCTGAATAACCTTTACCCGAACGAGTGGCGGATTCGGAAGCTTTAGCGGGATCCAGGAAGCGTTCTATTCTTTTCCAATAACGAACATCATCGGGTGCGACGAGGGTCATGGCCTCGCCGCTGTTCTCTGCGCGTGCAGTGCGGCCGATACGATGGACATAATCCTCGGGATCGTGGGGGACATCGTAGTTGATGACGAGCGGCACGTCGGTGACATCTATACCGCGAGAGACGACATCGGTGGCGACGAGGACGGCGATCTTGCCGTTGCGAAAATCGAGCATGACCTGATCGCGCTCATGCTGCTCGAGGTCGGAGTGCATGGCATGGGCATCGATCTTGAGGGAACGCAACATGCGTGTCAAGTCTTTCACTCTTTGTTTTTTCCCCGCAAACACTATTACTTTTTTGAGATCTTTTCCTGCTAAGAGCTCCACTACTTTCGCCGTTTTGTCCGCCTCGTCCACGAACTCGTGCATCTGGTGGATGGTCTCTGGCGGACGGGAGACGGCTATCTGTACCTCGACAGGGTGGTTCATGATGGTCTTGGCGAGTTGCCGGATCTTAGGCGGCATGGTGGCAGAGAACATAATGGTCTGCCGGTCCTTGGGCAGTTTGCGGACGATGGTCATGATATCGTCGTAGAAACCCATATCGAGCATACGATCCGCCTCATCAAGAATGAAATATTTGATGCCGGAGAAATCGATATCGTAGATGTTCATCTGGGAGAGCAACCGTCCGGGGGTAGCGATGACGATGTCCGCTCCGCGTTGGAGGCCTGTGACCTGCGTGCCCCAGGCGCCGTTATCCTTACCGCCGTAGATCGCGACAGAGGAGAATGGCACGTAGAATCCGAAGCCCTCCATCTGCTGGTCTATCTGCTGGGCGAGCTCTCGGGTAGGCGCCATGATGATGGCGTTGAGTTTATCGGGATCGTGGTCGTCGAAGGCGAGATTGGTGAGCAGCGGCAGGATATAGGCAGCGGTCTTACCGGTGCCGGTCTGGGCACAGGCAATGACATCGTGCCGGTCGAGGATGACCGGTATCGCCTTTTCCTGCACAGGGGTGCACTCATCGAAGTGCATGTCCCACAGTGCGTCTAAGACTTCGTCCGAGAGGGGGAGTTCATCAAAGTACATTTACCATTTGGTCATTTACCATTTACCATTTATTTTTCCCAACCCTCGAAGATCTCCGGACCGTACACGTTATCTTCGTTGGCATCGTGGAGCGGTGCCCAGAGTTGTGCAAAGAAGGGGTTCTGTTTGGCGACACGATCCCAGTGCCAAGGCACTTGCTTCTCTTTCGGCTCGTGGGCGTAAGGATAGGGCATATCGAAGGGAGACCAGTGACCACCGAGGAGGATGAGCCGGCGACCGGCTTTGAAGGTATTGCCGTTGGCATCCTGCCACGTGTCGTTGCCGAGGTACTTCCCGCCGCGGAAAGCCGCTGCTTGGTTGAGTTCGGCATCGGTGAGGGTGTCGATATCCTTGGTCTCATCGAAGCCATGATCGAGCAGGACGGGTGTCTCGGAAGGATGGGAGACATCGAAATGCTTCCAATCGGGGATGGCGTTGTAGGCTTCAAGACTTCCATAGTAAGCCGAAATACGCTGCGCTACCTTGTTTTTGATCCACCATTGGGTGCCGTGCTCCTTGCTGTTGGCCATGAAAGCCATAGCAACTTTGACGCAATGCGGGAAGAGTTTGGCGATGCGGGTCTTGGCGGCGAACTTAATACCACCCGGGAGAGAGTCTGCTTTAGCCATTTGGGCGAAGTACTCCTTTACCGGCACCTTGGCACGGAAATGGAGGTAGTTCTCCAGTTTATCGCCGTCGATATACCACATACCGTGAAAATTGCGGGTGGTGAACCAGTTGGCGTTGAAGATCTGCTCCGGTTTGGGGCAACCGATGGCATCGAGTAGCAGGCACTCGAACTCATAGTTGGAGAGCCGGTACTCGGCACCGGAGCCGATGTTATAGTAGTTATTCCAGAACTGAGCCGGTACGTCGGGTCGGCAGACACGCTCGAGCAGTCGTCCGCTATCTTCGACCGTTGCCCATTCGAGCACGCCCCGGATGGGGACATGGAACATGATGGGGTCGTAGTTCTTGAGGATGGCGGGATAGAGGATACCGGACTGCCGGAGGGACGCCCAGGTCTTGATGCCGGAGTCGGTGATGATCCGCTCGGCCTGTGCTTTGGTGAGGCCGTAATGATCGTATGCCGAGACACATATCGGGTCCCCTGCTCTACCCCAATGGAGGGGTTCGCGGCGATCCCCCATCTGAGCTACCGAACCGATATAAACCACTTTGGGTTGCTGATCCGCCGGCTGCGCCAGCACGGCCTTGGTGATGTGCTGCGCGGCGGTGATATTGGTGCGAAGGGTGGCCTTGGGACGATAATCCGCCTGGGGCGATACCATACCGCCCACATGGAGCACGATGTCCGCACCGGAGACACCCCTGAGGACGTCTTCGTAGCTCGTTAAATCGCCCCAGATAATGTGCAATGTTGAATGTTTATCGTTTAAGGGAGCAAGGAGTTCCTTGTTCTTTTGGGACGGACGGGCAAGGATACGGAGTTCGTATTGATCCGGATAACGGAGGATCTCCGTCATGCCGGCATAGCCCATGGTGCCGGTGGCACCGGTTAAAAAGACAATTGTCTTTTTCATTTCAAATTTCAAATTTATGATTTTTGATTTATTTTTTTCGTTTCATCCAGGCGAAGGCGCGGTCGAATCGTTTGCGCATGTTGGCACGCACTTCGGAGCGCCAGAGAGCATCTTCCTCGGCTTCATCGGTGATGTGCTTATAAGTTGCCTCGGCATCCTTGTCGCTGATGACAAGCAGTTGGTCACCTTTCTCGAGGACGCTGGATCCGGTGGGGATAAAGAAGTCCTCCCCGCGCCGTACCATGATGACGAGTGTGCGCGGGGGGATGGTTATTTCGCGGAGCGTATTGCCCTTGGCGAGGATGGTGTCCGTCACTTCGACCTCACGTGCCGAAGACTGGATCTCATCAGGCAGATCCATATCGAAGAACTCGAGCGAACGTTCCTGCTCGCGGGGCACATCGAGTTTGAGTTTACGCGCCATCCAAGTGAGGGTCGTGCCTTGCACGAGCAAGGAGACGATGGTACAGAGGAAGACGACGTTAAAAATCAGATCGGCATAGGGAACACCCTGGGCCTTGCACATGATAGCGAAGATGATGGGTACAGCCCCCTTGAGTCCGACCCAACTGAGCATCAGTCGATCGCGCTGGCGGTACTGTTTGCGGAAAGGCAACATACAGAGCAAGACCGCGAGCGGACGGGAGATGAAGATCATGACGATACTGATGATGAGGCCAGGGATCCAGACATGGTAGTTCAACAGGTCAGAAGGTTCGACCATCAGACCGAGCATGAGGAACATCATGAGTTGGCTGAGCCAGGCGAGTCCGCTAAAGAAAGACTTGGTCTGCCGTTTGCGGGTGAACTTATTATTGCCGATGATCAAGCCGCCGACATAGACGGCGAGATAGGTATTACCTTGCAGGTAATAGGTGATGGCGAAGATAAAGATGCAGGCAGTGAGGATCATGATGGGATAGAGCGCCTCGTTGCCTAACTTGACGCGTCGCATGAGCTGGACCAGTCCCTGTCCGAGCACCAGGCCGAGGACGGTACCCATAACAAGTTGGATGACGATGGTCTGGATAATAGGTAGCGCCGTGATGCCCTGCTCGAGTCCGGCTATGGTATGCAGACTGAGCACCACACCGATGAGGGTGGTGGTGAGCACATAAGCCATCGGATCGTTCGCTCCGGATTCAAGTTCGAGCAGCGGACGCAAGTTATGCTTGAGTCCGATACCGTTGGTGCGGAGCACGGAGAAGACGCTGGCGCTGTCGGTGGAGGACATGGTTGCTGCCATGAGGAGCGCGAGCCATATCGAGACGGAGGCGACGGCATTGATCCAACCGAAGAGCAGATGGATGATGGCACCGGTGACGACACAAGTAATGAGCACGCCCAAGGTAGCGAGGGTGATACCCGGCGCAAGGACGGATTTGATGTCACTGAGTTTGGTCTCCAGACCACCGGTAAAGAGGATGATGCACATGGCGACCGTACTCAGTCCCTGGGCGGTATCAATATCTATCTGCACGCCGCTCATGCCGATGAGACCGGTCATGCTATGCGAACCGAAGAACATACCGACCACCAGAAAAAGGAGCAGGGCCGGTACGCCGTACTTATAACCGATCTTATCCGCAAAAATGCTGACGAAGAAGAGCAGCGAGAGAATCAGCAGGAAAAACTCAACGTGCATCTTTCAACAAAAATTCCTCGATTATTTTGACGATTTCCTCTTTGGGATAGAGTCCTTTGAGCAGCATCGGTTTACCCTCTACAGGCACATAGAGCACCTGCGGGATAGAGCTGATGTTGAAGACGTACGCCAGTTCGCGTTCGCGCTCGGTGTCGGCCTTGTAGAAAGTGACCTTGTCGCAATAGGTCTGGCTGAGTTCTTCCATGATCGGGGCGAGCCGTTTGCAGGGTCCGCACCAGGTGGTATAGAAATCGATGACACAAGGTTTCTTGCCCTTGTATTTCCAGTCCTTCTCGGTTTTGTAATCGAAGATACGGGCTTTGAACTGCTCGGTGGTGATATAGACGACGTCGTCGGCCATTAACGTTGAGTGGTGAGTGGTGAGTGGTGAGAGGAAAAGGAACCCCAATAAGAGTATTAAAAATGATTTACGCATAGTCATCCAAATTAAAATCGGGCGCAAAGGTACGAAAAAATTTGCATATATGCAAGATTTTTTGTAATTTTGCCGCCGAAATGAAACGAATAACGGTATTTTTCATCGGGATAGTGGTCAGTTGGTCCGCATGGGCGCAACTCAAACTGCCGCAAGTGCGGGGTTTGGAGAGCGAGGGTTGGAGTGTCCAACACTCGGTGATGAGTTGGGACTCGCTATCCATCTATTTTGCTGCCAAGGAGCCTCGGGGCACGAGTTATGATCTGTATGTAGTCCGTTCGGACGGATGGCTTTGGACAAAGCCGGAGCGGTTGAGTGCGATCTGCACGCCGCAGGACGAGTTGTGGCCGAGTATCGGTAGCGACGAACGGATGCTTTTCTATGTGCAAGTGACGCCTGCAACGGGTGAGAAGAACAGTTTTGAGAAGACGCAGATCATGCGTGCCTGGCAGCGCGAGGGACGTTGGACCGAACCGGCACCGATCATCATCAGCGGTGAACAAGATCTGCGTCCGCGCTTGCTGGAAGATAACCGGACCTTGGTTTTCTTCCGCCGCGAGGAGAGCAAGCATCACGACGGCGCGTGGGCCAAATGGAGCAGCACGATGCTGGACGATCATAACTGGACTTTCCCGATCCCGGCATCGGACACCTTACAGTCCAGACCGATCTTGGCGGTGAGCGGCACCTTAGTGTCGGTGAAGACGGGAATGCCCTTGACGTCGGGCAAGGTGCTGGTCTATGATGCGACGACGGAGCAGCTGCTGCAGAGCGCTGCCGCGCATAAGCGGACGGGTCGTTGGCGGGTACCCTTGCAGGCCGATCATCACTACCGTCTGGCCTTGACGGCGGACGGTTATTCGTACTCGTATATCGACATCCCGACGCAGGGCTTGAGGGGACGCAAGGAGCGGGTGTACAAACCGATTGCGCTGGATGATGAGTTGGCGCTGAGTCTGCAGTTGTACGACAGCGAGACGCAGGCGATTGTGAGCAAGCAGAAGAAGGTGCTGCCCTTTGGTAAGATCCACCGACTGGTGCTGCAGCAGGCAGGCTATTACGACACGACCTTAGTGGTGAACACGCAGCGTCCGACAGTATTCACCGAGACGGAGTTGGATATCGCGGTACGACCGAAGAAGAGCCGGCAACGGTTCGTGGTGGCGGACGCGGTGACAGGGACTACGATCGGTCAGGCACAGCTGCTGTTAGACGGAAGGAAGACGGGTACCGACACGCTGATGCGGTTGAACGAAGAGCACACCTTACAGGTGAGTGCGAAGGGATATATCTTCCACGACACGGTCTTCCAGACCGGTAAAATCACGCAAGAGCACACGGTGCTGATCCGTCTGCAGCCGCTGACAAAAGACTTGGTGTTGCAGCTGCGTAATATTCAGTTCGAGCACGATTCGTATCAGTTGACCGAGAGTTCGAACGAGGAGTTGGAGGCCTTGGCACAGTTGCTTTTCATGAACCCGACGCTGCGGATCGAGTTATCGTCCCACACGGATGATCAGGGTTCGGATAAGTACAACGACCGTCTGTCCACGCTACGCGGTCAGGCAGTGGAGAAATGGCTCATTGAGCGCGGTGTGGACACGCAACGGATGGTGATCGCCGGATACGGCAAACGCAAGCCGCTGGTGCCTAATGACAGCGACGCAAACCGGGCACTGAACCGAAGAGTGGAAATTAAAGTATTGGAGTTTTAGGTATGAGACGCAGAATTCTTCTATATATCCTCCTTTTGGCAATAGGGGCGCAGGCGCAGGAGAAGTACAGTGAGGTGCTAGCGCGCACGCGGACGTTGAGTCCGTACGAGGCGATCTATGAGCTGATGGACTACCAGCAGTGGAAACCGGAGTTGCCGGGTGTGTATTTCGAGTTGGGTAATCTGAGTTACGATCTGCTCCCGACGCGCGATCCGCTGCACCATTATCGGGAGTTGAGTACGTTGCTGTACCGGTCGAAGTTGTTTTACGGCAACTGCCTGCATTTCGCCAAGGACCAGAAGCTGCCCGGGTGGCAGTACGAATTGATTGCGCAGGGTCAGAAGAAGATCGAGTACAATGCGTTGGAGTGGTTTATCCGTCCGCGCTTGGAGGAGATCCAACGGCAGAAGACCGCCTGCGACTCGATCCACTCGTCCTTCCTCCGCATGACGGCGCGGTATGACCGTTGCCGGTCGCTGTTCGCCAATTTCATGAAACAGTACACGCGGGAGAAGACGGCGCATCTGCAGTTGCAACCCTCGGAGCGGTCGATGCTGATGGAGCTGCTGTTGGCAGCAGACAGTCTGGAGACGGATATCGCACAGTACCAGCAGGCTCTGACGCTGCAAGCCGTGCCGGGTTATCACCCTGTGTTCCGCAAGGAGCCGATCGTGCTGTACCGTCTGGACGGACTGACGTACACGGATTTTCTGCAGAACGATATAGTGATCTGGGACTATAAGAAATGGGTGCTGGGCTTTTTTTACGAGCAGAAGCATGTGTACGAAGCGCTGTATGAAGAGGTTGCCCGCGCGCTGAAGACGGCGCGTGCGCAGGTGCAGCAGTACGAGGCAGGAAGGCCTATCTCGGGTACGACAGACGGTGCATTGATCGGTCGTTGTGAGCGATTGGAGATCACAACGCCGCAGGTCGATTCGCTGCGAATGCTACAAGAGACGCTGCGCAATGCGGTCGCCGAGCAGACGATTGCACGGAGTGCCACTCCTGCTTCGATCCGGGAGTTGGCGCCGCTGTTGCTTATCGCTGCCGAGCGGAAGGATGCCCGGCCGGACAATGCGCTGCGCCTGATGCAGCAGCACCTGATCGATATGGCGCGTCCGCTCAGGATACAACACCAACCGACCTATACGAGTCCCGTCTCGGGTGAGACGATGCGCGTAGATGTTCTGCCGCGGGAAGAGGTGTTCTGTCTGCTGCCGGACGAGACGGGTTTCCGCTGCGTGGTGACCGATATCGACGGAGCGGTGCATATACGGCATCTGACGAGTGCGCTGATCGAAGATCAGGCACCGATACGTTTCTACGGTGAGCAGCCGCTGGTGATGACCAAGATCCCGGGTAACCAATGGGTGTTGATAACGAACAAAGAAGTACATTTTCTGCCATGAAATACGATAATTTCTCCCCGATAGTGGTCGTACGCGACCGGAAGGTGGCGTGGGACAGTCCCTATCCGTGTCTGGCGCTGGATATCAGCGAGCAGGCGAAGCGACTGGAGACGGTACAGCAGATCTGGGATTGGTTTTTCGAGCAGGGTCTGACCCGCCGAGGGCTGGTGATGGCTGTGGGTGGCGGTGTACTGACAGACATGGTCGGTTTTGCCTGCGCGACGTATAAGCGCGGGGTGCAATACGTGAATATTCCGACGACCCTGCTGGCGATGATCGATGCTTCGTCGGGTGGCAAGACAGGGATTAACTACCGAGGACTGAAGAACAGTATCGGTGCGTTCTATCCCCCGCTGGAGACGATTATCGATACGAAATGGTTGCAGAGTTTACCGACAAAGGAGATGCTGAGCGGATTCGGGGAGATGCTTAAAACCGGCTTACTGGATAGGGCTTTATGGCCGGACGTGCTGCAATACGATCTGGAGCGGATGCCGATCGAGGATCTGAAACCGCTTATCGAGCGGTGCGTAGCGGTGAAAGAAAAGATCGTGCAGGCAGACCCGAAAGAAGAGGGGCTGCGAAAGGTACTGAATTTAGGACATACGTTCGGGCATGCGATCGAAGAAATCAGTATTCTTAGCCCCAAAGAGGCACGATTATTTCAGTATTCAGTAATCAGTCACGGCTATGCGGTGGTGTACGGACTGATAGCAGAGTTGTACCTGAGTGTGGTGAAGCTCGGTTGCCCAAAAGAGCCGCTTCAGCAGTTGACGCAAGTGATGTTACAGGTGTACGGGAAGCCGCAATGCAAATGTTCGGACCGCGAGCAGTTGGTGGCTTTGATGCAGCAGGACAAAAAGAACGAGCGTGCTGCTGAGATCAACTGCACGCTCTTAAAGGATATCGGCGAGCCGGTGATTAATCAGGTGATCACACCGGACGAAGCCTCCGAAGCACTGGATTATTTATTCTCTTTATAAGCCGCCACGATCTGCTTAACGAGCGGATGGCGGACGATATCTTTCTCGTTGAAAGTGATGATACTGATATCGGGGATGCCTTGGAAGCGTTCGAGGGCATCGCGCAGACCGGATTTCTGTGTCGGCGGCAGGTCGATCTGTGTCATGTCGCCGGTGACGATCATCTTGCCTCCGAAGCCGAGTCGGGTGAGGAACATCTTGAGTTGGAGTGCGGTGGTGTTCTGCGCCTCGTCGAGGATGACGACGGCATCAGAGAGGGTACGTCCGCGCATGAACGCGAGGGGTGCGATCTGGATGGTACCTTTCTCCATGTATTCGGTCAGTTTGGCCGCAGGGATCATGTCCTGCAGGGCATCGTAGAGCGGCTGCAGATAGGGGTCGATCTTCTCCTTCATGTCGCCGGGCAGGAAGCCCAGTTTCTCGCCTGCTTCGACAGCAGGACGGGAGAGGATGATCCGACGTACCTCGCGGTTCTTGAGAGCTCGCACGGCTAAGGCGATGGCGGTATAGGTCTTACCCGAACCGGCCGGTCCGACCGCGAAGAGCAGATCATGGGTCTCGTAGGCTTTGACGAGCGCCTGCTGGTTGGTAGAACGGGCATAGATAGACTTGCCGTTGACACCGTGAAGGATGAGGTTATCGGTAGCCTGTTCCTGGGGCTTGTCACCGCGAATGAGCATGAGTATGTCCTGCTCGGTGAGGCGGTTATTGCGGATGCAGAAATTCTCGCAGAGGTGGAGCGATTGTTCGAATCGATCAATCGCTGATTCCGATCCGGTGACCTTCACCTGATAACCTCTTGCCACCACCCGCACGTCGGGGTGCTGGTTCTTGAGGCAGAGGATGTTGTTGTTATTCACACCGTAAAAGGTCGGTGTATCGAGGGAGTCCTGAAGGGTAAATATTGTTTCCATGTACAAAAATAGCCTGCACTCCGTTGTAGAGCAGCAGATAGGGGACATTGAGTTGACGATTGTAGGTGATGGCCTGATCGAGGGTCTTCTGCGTCAGAGGCACGGTCTCGGCCTTGCACTCGACGATGAGCAGGGGGTGCATCTGGCGGTCATAGACGACGGCGTCGCATCTTTTGTGCGCTTCGCCCACGCTGATAGCCTGTTCGACAGCGATGAGGGAAGCGGGGAAATCAAGTTGCTCCACCAGACGGTGAAGCAACTGTTGACGTATCCATTCCTCAGGCGTGAGGCGCACCCAGCGGTGGCGCCATTCGCAGAAGATCTGTTCCTTATTTTTATATACGCGTGTGCGCACTTACTTAAGATAGTTATCTTTGAGGGAGCACGTGCGGTTAAAGATCAGCTTGTCAGCCTTGGAGTCGTCGTCCACCACGAAGTAACCCTGTTTGAGGAATTGGAAGTGGTCCTGAGGTTTGGCGGTAGCAAGGGACGATTCGACTTTGGCTGTAACCACCTTGAGGCTGTCGGGGTTGAGCAGATCGCGGAAGTCACCTTCTTCGGCAGAGGGGTTCTCCACGGCGAAGAGCCGATCGTACAGACGCACCTCGGCATCGAGTGCGGAGTTGCACTCCACCCAGTTGATGGTCGCTTTGGTCTTACGGTTGCCGCCTTCGGTGCCGGACTTGGAGTCAGGATCGTAGGTCGCATAGACGGTGGTAATCTTTCCAGACGCATCTTTCTCACAGCCGGTGGCTTGGATGATGTAGGATGCTTTGAGACGTACCTCGCGTCCACCCGGGGAGAGGCGGTAGAACTTATTGTCTGCCTCTTCGAGGAAGTCACCGCGCTCGATCCAGAGTTCACGACCGAACTTCATCTCACGGGTACCGAGCTCCTCATGTCCGTCGATATTCTCCGCGATGATGGTCTCGCCGGCACCTTCGTAATTGGTGATGACGAGTTTGACCGGATCAAAGATGGCACACACACGCGGTGCGGTCTCCTTGAGGTCCTCGCGGATCGTATGTTCGAGCAGGCCCTGGTCGATCATGCCCTCCACTTTGGTATAACCGATACGGTCCATAAAATCGCGGATGGCCTTGGGCGTATAACCGCGACGACGCAGACCGCAGACGGTCGGCATACGCGGGTCATCCCAGCCGGCTACCAGTCCTTCTTTGACGAGCTGAAGCATCTTACGTTTGGACATGACGGTATAGGTGATGTTGAGGCGGTTGAACTCACGCTGTTTGGGTCGGTAATCCGGTCCGTAGGGCGAGAGACCGCAGAAATTGGGTCCGCTGAACTGATCGATGAAATAGTCATAGAGGGGACGATGCACTTCGAATTCCAACGTACAGATCGAGTGTGTCACACCCTCGAAATAGTCGGACTGACCGTGGGCAAAATCGTACATGGGGTACACTTTCCACTTCGTGCCCGTACGATGGTGCGGGTGAGAGGTGATGATACGATACATAATCGGATCGCGGAAGTGCATGTTGGGGTTCGCCATATCGATCTTGGCACGCAGCACCATCTTGCCTTCTTCTATCTCACCGCGCTGCATGGCCTCAAAGAGGCGCAAGTTCTCCTCGATCGGACGGTCGCGGTAAGGCGATGCCACACCGGGTTCGGTAGGCGTTCCTTTCTGCTCGGCGATCTGTTCGGCCGTTTGCTCATCGACATAGGCTTTGCCTTGCTTGATGAACATGATGGCGAGGTCGTAGAGCTGCTGGAAATAGTCGGAGGCATAGTATATCTGTCCCCACTTGAAACCAAGCCAAGCGATATCGCGCTCGATGGTCTCTACATATTCGGTGTCCTCCTTGGCGGGGTTGGTATCGTCAAAACGGAGGTTGCACACGCCGTTGTATTTCTCCGCGATGCCGAAGTCCATGCAGATGGCCTTGACATGTCCTATATGCAGGTAACCGTTCGGCTCCGGCGGGAAACGGGTCTGGATACGTCCGTTATTCACTCCCTCCGCGAGGTCTTTCTCTACAATCTGTTCAATAAAATTGAGACTTTTTTCTTCTTCCATATTATGCTCTTACGACACCGCGTGTCGATGCTTTAACAAAATTAACAATGGTATCCCTTTCGGTCGATGCCGGCACGGTGGCCTCGATATGATCGAGAGCCTGGGTGGTGTTCATGCCGCCCTGATAGAGCAGACGGTAAACCTCTTGGATGGTATGGATCTGCTCGGGGGTAAAGCCGCGGCGGTTGAGGCCGACAGAGTTGACACCGCAGTAAGCGATCGGTTCGCGTGCTGCGATGATATACGGCGGCACATCCTTGTTGATACGCGAACCGCCCTGGATCATGACATGACTGCCTATATGGCTGAACTGGTGCACGAGTGTACCGCCACCGATGATGGCGAAGTCATCCACTACCACCTCGCCTGCCAGCTGCGTGGTGTTGGACATGATGATGTTATTGCCCAGCACGCAGTCATGCGCCACATGACAATACGCCATGATGAGGTTGTTGTTTCCGATGACGGTCTTACCCTTACTGGAGGTACCGCGGTGCACGGTGACGAACTCACGCAGCACGCAGTTGTCGCCGATGAGGGTCCAGGTCTCTTCGCCGTGGAACTTGAGGTCCTGCGGGATAGCACCGATGACTGCCGAAGGGAAGACGTGGCAGTTCTTACCGAGCTTGGTGTACTGACAGATGGTCGCGGAGGCATCGATGATGCAACCGTCACCGATCTCTACGTCGCGGTCAATGAAGACGAACGGACCGATCTCAACGTTCTGTCCGATCTTGGCTTCGGGATGAATAGAAGCTAAAGGAGATATCATATTACTCGCTAACTATTTGGTTTCTTAATCGACGGACACACTGGGTATTGAATGTATGTCCGGGTTTGTAACACTTCACACGCCCCTGGATACGCATGCCGAGCAGGGAGAGGTCACCGATGACATCCAGCAGCTTGTGCCGCGCCGGCTCGTTCTGGTAGTTGAGCGGCGAGAGGTATCCGAGTTTCTTGGCGTCCATATGCGGCTGACCCATCTTATCGCAGAAATAGTCCATACCGTCCTGGGACATCTCCATCTCATAGATGACGAGTGCGTTCTTGAGGTCTCCACCCTTGATCAGACCGACGCGCAGCAGCGGTTCGATCTCGCGCACGAAGCAGAATGTACGTGCCGCTGACACCTCTTTGGGGTATTTGGATATATCCGTGAGGGTCGCATGTTGCTCGCGCAGGAAGAGGGACGGGAAAGCGATCGTCACATCGACCTCGTAATGGTCGCAGGGCTCGATACGCATGATGTTTCCGTGCTCGGAGACATACTCGATCGGTTCGGTGACAATAAAGATATTCTGCTCCGCATCCTGCTCCTCCAGACCGACGCGTTGGATCTCCTTAACGAAGTAACGGGCACTACCGTCGAGGATCGGCATCTCGGGAGCGTCCACATCGATGATGCAGTTGTCCACACCCATCGCGTAGAGGGCACTGAGCGCATGCTCTACGGTAGAGATACGCCATTTACCTTTCTCGAGCACCGTACCACGCTCTGTACCCGATACATAGTCCGCTATCGCCTGATGGCAGGGCTGTTTGGGCAGATCGATACGACGGAGGCAGATACCGGTGTTGGCCGGCGCCGGGTTGAAGGTTGCCGTAATCTGCAAGCCGGTGTGTAAGCCAACCGAACTGAGCGAAAAAGACTCTTTAATCGTGTGTTGTTTCATATAGGGTTGTTATTTCTGTCCTGATTGTTTGAAGCGTACCACGGCGCGACGCCATATGCCGGCATCGATTGCCGGATAACCCATGTAGACACCGGGTTTGCGTACGTTCCCGGGGATACCCGACTGCGCACCGAAGACGCAGTTGTCCGCGATCTCGATATGACCTGCGGCACCTACTTGACCGGAGAGGATACAATGCTGTCCGACCTTGGTACTGCCGGCAATACCTACCTGTGCACAGAGGAAAGTGGACTGACCGACCTCAACGTTATGGGCGATCTGCACGAGGTTATCCACCTTGGCGTTCTTGCGTACGATGGTCGAGCCCATCATCGCGCGATCCACGGTGGTGTTCGCACCCAGTTCCACATCGTCTTCGATGATGACGTTGCCTATCTGCGGGATCTTCTGGTTCACACCCTGTGCATCGGGTTCGAAGCCGAAGCCGTCCGAACCGATCACCACACCGGCATGCAGGATACAATGCGCACCTACCTGACAGTTGGCGTATATCTTCACGCCCGCATAGAGAATCGTGCCCTCGCCGACGGTGACATTATCGCCGATATAGGCGTTGGGGTATATCTGCACGCCGGCACCCAGACGCACGTTGCGACCGATATAGGCGAACGCGCCCACGTAGGCATCCTCTGGAACGGCGACTCCTTCCGTGATGTAACAGGGTTGCTCGATGCCTTTCTTGGCGGGGAACATCGCTTTCGACACCATCGACAGCAGTTGTCCCATCGAACCGCGGGCGTTGTCCACGAGGATGACTGCCCCGCCGGCTTTGCCTTCGCCTTCCGGGAAAGTGATTTTTCCTTCAACCAGACTGCGTGTGACAAGCACTACACCGGCTTTGGTATCCTGCAGGCACGGCAGGTATTTCTCGTCCGTGATGAAAGAGAGGTGGTGGGCCTGCGCCTGTTCGATCGGCGCTACGTCGCACACTTGCGCGCTGGCATTACCATAGAGCTGTCCGCCTAAAACGGCTGCTATCTGTTGTGCACTAAAATTCATCTATTCTGTATTTAAAGAGGTACAATTTTTTCGGTTTACGGGTGAGGGACTCGAGGTCGAGTATCTCGCTGGCTTTGGCGATATCGCGCACCGTGCCGTCGTTATAGAGGATATCGATGGTGTCCGCTTTCTCGGAGTAAGTATTAGAGGTGGACACATGTTCCGACCAGAGGTAGGCCGCATCGCTTTCCGAGACGCCCAAAGCCTTTGCGAATTGACGGTTCAGTTCGTGCTTCTGTGCGTCCGTCAGCGGCGCGTCCAGCAGTTCGCCCCGGAACAGGCGGCGGTTGATGAACGACTCACTGAGCACACTGAGCACCTTGTCATCACTCGCCGTCCAGGCTTTGATGGCCGACAGCACATCGTTATCGTCGAGCAGCGCATACTGCTCCAGCGCTTCGCTCGTAGGGCTGAACAACTCGAAGGTCACATGCTGGTAAAGGAAATACCGCAAGGCCGGGGCACAGAAGAGCTCCTTGCCGTTCCGCGCCAGTTCTTTAGCGCGACTCAGGATCTTGATCAGGTGCTGCTCCGCTGCCACCGAGGTCTTGTGCAGGTACACCTGCCAGTACATCAGCCGACGCGCTACAAGGAATTTCTCCACCGAGTAGATACCCTTGATCTGCACCACTAACTTATCGTTGCGCACGTCGAGCATCTTGAGCAGGCGCTCACTCGCCACACGTCCCTCCTGCACGCCGGTAAAGAACGAGTCGCGGCACAGGTAATCCATGCGGTCCACGTCCAGCTGACTGGAGATCAGTTGGTGCAGGAAATGTTTGGGATATTCGTTCTTGAAGATGGCAATCGCCGTATCCAGCTGACCGTGCAGATCGAGGTTGATCCGCTCCATCATCAGCAGGGAGATGTCTTCGTGCGACACCCCATCCACGATCGTGTGCTCGAGCACATGCGAGAAAGGTCCATGACCGATATCGTGCAGCAGGATGGCGATCATAGCGCTCGTCTCTTCCTGCTCGGTGATCTCCACACCCTTGAGCCGCAGCGAGGTAATGGCCTCGTGCATCAGGTGCATCGCACCGAGCGAGTGACCGAAACGGCTGTGCATCGCACCGGGGTAAACGAGGTACGAGAGACCCAGCTGACGGATGCGGTTCAGACGCTGCACGTAGGGGTGCTGCAACACGTCAAATATCAGGTCATTCGGGATCGAAAGGAACCCAAAGACGGGGTCGTTTATGATCTTACGTTTGTTAGCCATAATAAAAAAGTGCGCAAAGTTACGAAAAATATTCCATATACGCAAATGCGCGTACGAGAAAATCAATTTTTTTGCGATTTTATTTGCGTATGTCGAAAATTTGTAGTAATTTTGCAGCCGATTTTGACGAAAATCATCTGCCGCGATGTTGGAATAGGTAGACAAGAAAGACTTAAAATCTTTTGCCCAGTGATGGGCGTGCCGGTTCGACCCCGGCTCGCGGTACGAAAATGACGACTCCATGAGCCGTCATTTTTCGATATATCCGAAAGGAACTACACCCTACGAATAGAGACTAAGTGATGGGAGTATGCGTTCGTTTCGGCATTAAAAATGCCGGTAGCATCGAGTTTCTCCACTTTGACTCGTCCGGAGCAGTGGATGATGCGCTCGGCATCGATGACGATCCCCACATGCGAGATGCGCCCGTCCTCGTGGTCGAAGAACGCTAAGTCACCGGCCTTTGCCTTACTGAGATCAGCGACCGTCCGTCCTTGTGTCACCTGCTCGGAGGCATTGCGTAAGAGGGATTTGCCAAAGAGGCTCATCACCACCTGCGTGAAGCCCGAGCAGTCCATGCCCAGTGCGTTCTTGCCGCCCCAGAGATAAGGGGTGTTGATAAAGAACCGCACAGCTTTGAGCAGGTTGTCTTGGGTGAGTTCGAGCGGTTCAGTGATGACCATCGAGGGGTCGATACGGAAACCGACACCGAGCACCTCGAAGCGTCCGTCTTGGTAGTTCGTGAGCCGTGTACCGGCGGTGAGGGGAATAGTCTGACCGTTGTTCTCGCTCATTGCATAGGTCATCGGGAAAGCGACCACAGCTGCTGTCTTCAGGGCCTTGCGATAGGCAGTCAGATCCTTGCCGGCGATCGGTGCGATCATCTTCGCGTCCACCCAGCCTTCCTGTCCGTCCGCTTCCAGACGGATACGGTACCAACGCGGTAGCTCCTCCAGGATCTCACACAGTTGTCCGAAGAGCATCTGGGTGTTCTGCTCCGCGCCCTCGCGTGCCTCGGAACGAACAGGCACGACGCTATGTAAGGAGAGGGCTACCATACTTCCTGCGGATGGTCGGATTCTTTTTTGGGATAGTCGATGGAGTAATGCAGTCCCCTACTCTCCTTGCGCTCGATCGCCTGACGGGTAATGAGGTATCCAACATTAATCATATTTCGTAGTTCGCAGATCTCCTTGGTGGCCTTGACACGTTTGAAGAGGTCTTCGGTCTCCTCATAGAGCAGATCGAGTCGTTCCCACGCACGACGCAGACGCAGATCCGAGCGCACGATGCCCACGTAGGTGGACATGATCTGTCCCACCTCCTTGACGTCCTGGGCAATGAGCACGCGTTCCTCGTTCGAGAGGGTACCCTCGTCGTTCCAAGCCGGGATACGTTCATTGAAGCCGTAGTTTTCGATAACGGACAAGCTGTGCTTGGCAGCTGCCTCGGCATATACGACGGCCTCGATGAGCGAGTTGGACGCCAAACGGTTACCTCCATGCAGGCCCGTACACGAGCACTCACCCACGGCGTAAAGACGCTTGATGGACGACTGACCGTCCAGATCGACCTTGATACCGCCGCACATGTAATGCGCACAGGGTGCGACAGGGATGTACTCTTTTGTAATATCGATACCGATACTGAGGCACTTGGCGTAGATATTGGGGAAGTGATGCTTGGTCTCCTCGGGATCTTTGTGGGTCACATCGAGGCAGACATGGTCGATCGCATGGATCTTCATCTCGTTGTCGATCGCCCGAGCGACGATGTCACGCGGCGCAAGACTGAGACGCGGATCGTATTTCTGCATAAACTCCTCGCCGTTGGGCAGACGCAGGATGCCGCCGTAGCCGCGCATGGCTTCGGTGATGAGGTAGGCCGGATGAGTCTCGGCGGGGTTGAAGAGGCTCGTGGGGTGGAACTGCACAAACTCCATGTCCTTGACCAGTCCCTTGGCGCGATAGACCATAGCGATGCCGTCTCCGGTCGCTATCTCGGGGTTGGTGGTGGTCGCATAGACGGCACCCGTTCCGCCGGTTGCCATGAGTGTGATACGGCTCAAATAGGTATCTATCTTCTGGGTCTTGGGGTTGAGGATATACGCGCCGTAGCACTCGATATCGGGGGTACGTCGGGTGACGCGTACCCCCAGATGGTGCTGCGTGATGATCTCCACGGCAAAATGGTTCTCCAGCACCTCGATATGCGGGTTGCTGCGCACCGCTGCCATCAGTCCGCGTTGGATCTCCGCACCGGTGTCATCGGCATGGTGCAGGATACGGAACTCAGAGTGACCGCCTTCGCGGTGCAGATCGAACTGACCGTCCTCTTTGCGGTCGAAGTTCACGCCCCATTGGACCAGTTCCTCGATGCCTTTGGGGGCGTTGCGTACCACCTGTTCGACGGCGGCAGGGTCACTTAACCAGTCACCGGCGACCATCGTATCGTGGATATGTTTCTCAAAATCGTCCACCAAGAGGTTCGTCACCGAGGCGATACCTCCCTGGGCTTTGGCGGTGTTAGCTTCCTCGAGGGTGGTCTTGCAGCACAGAGCAATCTTATACTTGCCCGAGCGCGCCACCTGTAATGCAAAACTCATTCCGGCCACACCGCCGCCAATAATTAAAAAATCGTATTTTTTTGTCATTTTTATTATGCTTTACATAAGGCAAAGACACTGAATCGTGCCCCTTTGATGCGTTTCATGGCCTTGAGGCACGAGCGCATCGTCTCTCCGGTGGTGATCAGGTCATCCACCACGAGTATATGTTTGTCCTTCAGTTCTTCGGGTCGGACCACCGCGAACGCGTTTGCCACGTTGGTTTTGCGTTCGTCTCCGGTCTGCTGGGCCTGCTTGGGTGTATTGCGCACCCGCACCACATGCGTCGTATCCACCGGAATGCCGGTCAGTTCGCTGATCCCCAAGGCGATGTACTCCGCCTGGTTATAGCCTCTCTCCCGCAGTCGTTTGGGATGGAGCGGCATAGGAACGATCAGGTCCAGATCCTCGAAGAAGGTCTCATTGCGCCAGTCCAGCAGCGCCTGCCGTGCGAGCCAGAAGCCCAGCATCGGTTGGTCGCGGTATTTCATGCGGTGGATGACCCACTGGATCGGATGCTCTTTCTCAAAGAACAGATACGCCGCCGCTTTTTCGAGCCGCATGGCTTGCTTGATCTCCGAACTGCCGTCGGTCAGTGTCTCCTCGGTGCTGTTATCCCGCAGGATGTCCTGCTCGGTACGCGGCAAATGTTTCCAGCAGTCCACGCAGAGCCATTCGATGTGCTCCTCGCGGATCTGCCGGTCACTGATATACCGTCCGCAGAAAGGACAGGTACGGGGATACAGGATATCAAAGAGTGACACCGTTCTTGAAGATCGCTATCTCGTGATAACCATTCTTCTCGTTGTTGGTCTTGGCACCGTTGGCTACCTCGATCACGAAGTCCGCAAAACGTTTTGCTACCTCGTCCATCGGTTCGCCTTCGGCGATCACACCGGCATTGAAATCGATCCAGTTCGGTTTGTTCTTCGCCAAGTTCGAGTTGGTGGAGATCTTCATCGTCGGGACATAGGTTCCGAACGGCGTACCGCGACCGGTAGTAAAGAGCACCATATGGCAACCGCAGGAAGCAAGTGCCGTCGATGCCACGAGATCATTACCCGGCGCAGAGAGCAGGTTGAGTCCCTTCACTTGCAGGCGCTCACCGTAAGGCATCACACCGCGTACGAGGGACTTACCGCATTTCTGCGTACAACCGAGGGCTTTGTCCTCGAGGGTCGATATACCGCCGGCTTTGTTACCCGGACTCGGGTTCTCACCTACGGGTTCGCCATGACTGAGGAAATAATCCTTGAAGTCATTGATGAGGTGCACCGTTTGGTCGAAGAGATGCCGGTTGGCACAACGGTCCATGAGGATGGTCTCGGCGCCGAACATCTCCGGCACTTCGGTGAGGACGGTCGTTCCGCCTTGGGCTACCAACCAGTCGCTCAAGCAACCGAGCAGCGGGTTGGCGGTGATACCGCTGAAGCCGTCCGAACCACCGCACTTGAGACCTACGCGCAATTCGCTCAGAGGCACAGGCACGCGTTTATCGTGGGTGGTCTTGGTGTAGAGCTCACGCAGGATCGGCATGCAATACTCCACTTCATCGCCTTCGATCTTCTGGGTAGTCACAAACTTGATACGGTCCTCATCGATTTCGCCGCAGAACTGCTTGAAGACATCCGGTTGGTTGTTCTCGCAGCCGAGGCTGACTACCAAAATAGCACCTGCGTTCGGATGATGAAGCATGTCGCGCAGGATCTTCTTCGTGTTCTCGTGATCGTCACCCAACTGCGAGCAACCGTAGTTATGGGGGAAAGCGAAGATATTGTCCGCACCGGTCTCCTGACGCAGGCGCTCGGCACATTTCCGGATGATACCATTGACGCAACCTACGGTCGGGATGATCCATACTTCGTTGCGGATACCGACTTGACCGTCCTTGCGGCGGTAGCCCATGAAGGTGCGTTTCTCGTCGGGTATATTGAGCACCACATCCTTTGGATGATACTCGTACTCGAGCAGTCCGGCGAGGTTGGTCTTGATATTGTTCTCGTTCATCCACGAGCCGGCTTTCTTGGCTTCGCGTGCATGACCGATGGGGAAACCATACTTGATGACGTTCTCGCCCTCAGCGAGATCTTGGATGGCTATCTTATGGCCGGCAGGCACGTCCTCTAAAACGGTGATCTGCTTGCCGTCCACCTCAATAACCGCGCCTGCCGACTGCGGTTGGATAGCTACCACCACATTGTCGGCAGGGTTGATTTTCAGGATATTCGTCATGCTAGAATAAGCTTTTGATTTTCGAAACAAGGCCTTCTACTTTGTCCGCAGCGAGCATCAGTTGAACGGTCTCGAGCATACCTATCTTCTCGATGCTGTTGAGGTAGAGCTCTACCAAATCGGTCAGACCCGGGATCTTGTTGAGGTCCTCTTTGGACTCTTTCCAGATGATGTCGGTAGCGCCGAGCACGCCTTCTGCCACCTTGCGGGTGTCGCCGGTAGCCCAGAGTTGCTTGAGCAGGTCCATGATCTCCTGTGCATCGTTCGGCTCGATCGGTGCACCGTCGGCACGGGTACCGCCCTTGTAGTACTCAATGATAGCAGCGAGACCGAGCACGAGGCCTTTCGGCAGTTGACCTTTGCGCTCCAAGTAGATCTTGAGGCCCGGCAGGTCGCGTGTCTCGAATTTCGGGAAGGAGTTGAGCATGATCGATGTAACGGCATGATCTACATACGGGTTATTGAAACGCTCCAGCACGGATTCGCCGTACGCCTTGAGTTCATCCTTCGGCAGGTTGAGGGTCTCGAGCAACTCATCGAACATCACGAGGTGGATGTACTTACCGAGCACGTCGTGGTTGCAGGCATCGCGAACGATGTTGACACCGCTGAGGTAGGATACCGGACTGAGAACCGTGTGCGGACCGTTGAGCAACGTCACCTTACGCTCGTGGTACGGTTTCTCGGACTCGGCGATGAGCACGTTCAGACCGGCTTTGTTGGCCGGGAATTCTGCCTCGAGTTCTTCGATCGACATGTTCTCCGGTTTCTCGATCACCCAGAGGTGGAAGATCTCGGCTTGCACGACGAGGTTGTCGTTATAGCCCACTTTCTCCTGAATTGCAGCAATGTCCTTGCGCGGGAAGCCCGGAACGATACGATCCACGAGGGTAGCGCAGACGTAGTTGTATTTCTCAAACCAGTCCTTGAAGCCCTTGTAATCTGCTCCGAAATCGTCTTTCCACAACTCAATATACTTGCGGATGCAGTCTTTGAGGTGGTGACCGTTCAAGAAGATCAGCTCACACGGCATGAAGATCAGACCCTTGGTCGGATCGCCGTTGAAAGTCTTGTAACGACGGAAGAGCAGTTGCACGAGCTTGCCCGGATAGGAAGAAGCGGGTGCGTCGGTGAACTTACAAGCGGGATCGAAGGTGATACCTGCCTCGGTGGTGTTGGAGATGACGAAACGGATCTCCGGCTGCTCTGCCAGCGCCATGTAGGCCCAGTTCTGGGTGTACGGATTGAGGGCACGCGAGATGACGTCGATACGCTCCAGGCTGTTCACTGCCTTACCGTCCAGACGACCCTGCAGGTTGACGTGATACAAGCAGTCCTGCCCGTTGAGCCACTCTACCATACCCTTCTCGATCGGCTGAACGACTACTACCGAACCGTTGAAATTGGTCTTGGCGTTCATGTTCCATACGATCCAGTCCACGAAAGCGCGGAGAAAGTTACCTTCACCAAACTGAATGATTCTCTCGGGAGCTACGCTCTTCGGCGCGGTCCACTTGTTCAATGCTTTTTTTGCCATAATGTTTAAGTATTAAATGATGTTAAATTTGTTCGCCACATAATGCGACTGCAAAATTACGAATAAAAAATGACATATGCAAGCATATGCCATCCTTTTTTCATTTTTTCTACCTTTTTCGCTAATTTTTAGCCTAAAAGCGATAGGTCGTATCGCGGGCAGCGAGGATGTCGTAGAACGAAGCGCCCATGCCGGAGACGTTGCCGTACCCGCCGACGACGTTACTGGGGATGTTTTTATAGACCGGCACGAAGAGGATACCTTTGGTGATGGCCAACTCGTTGTAGGCTTTCCAGAAGCGATAGGCTTGTTCGTCCAGCCGCACCACTTTGAGCCGGTAGGTCTTTTCCTTATCGTCCTTCTTGGGGTCGTTGCGGAATTGAAAATCCACACCGATCAAACCGTCCTCCGTCTCCGTAAAGGGACGATAGACCTTCACCTCCATGCGGCCGTCCACCGCATCGCGGCCCTCGAACACATCGAACGGACAGAGTTCGAACTGCTTACCGCCGGGTTTGCGCACAAAGAAAGCATAGTAACCCTCCGGCGCGACATGCATGTAAGCCCGCACATCGAGTTTATCCACCGTCTCGCGTACCTTCAGCGAATCGAGACTCGCCACCGGCGGAATGGTGGTCGTGGCGGTGGCATAGAAATCATTGTACTTGGCGGTGAAGGTATATTTTTTGCCGACCTGTCCGCGGATATAAGTCGAGCTGTAGGTGTACGGCGGCAGGTAAGCCGTGTCGAGACGTCCCGTCAGCACCACTTCCTGCTCTCCGTCGGAGACCGTCACCTTACCGAAGGGGATGAGCAGGTTCTCCACCGTCTCTTCGATCGTCCGCGAGCTGTCGTTGCCGAAACTGAGGACGTAGGTCTGGTGGATCATCACCACCGGATGACCGTTCGCGTCGATCCAACCCTCCATGATGAGCGAAGGCGGCTGCGGGTCGTCCTGCTTACAGCCCACCAGCACCAAGGCCGCGAGTACTATGTATAGGAGTTTTTTCATTAGAAAGTGCCGTAAAAACTGATGGATGGTATAATGGTGGACAGACCCGTTCCGAGGATGGGCTTGAGGTTCTCCCGATAGACGACGAACTGCGCGTTCTTGTGCGCGTAAGTGTTGTAGAGTGAGAGGTTGATGCCGAACTCATGCTCCTTGGTCTTGATGATATCGCAGGAACAGCTCAGGTCCAGACGGTGATAGAGCGGCATGTGGGCACCGTTATAGGTGGAGTACCGGCAGATCATCTGACCGTTCAGTACGTAGGCCTCCTCCGCCAGGGTAAAAGGCAGACCGGTGGCGAGCACGAACATCGCGCTGATGTTCCAGCGCTTGGCGAAACGTGAGTTGAGCACCAGTTTGAGGTCATGCACGCGTTCGCTCGACGCCGCATAGCGATAGTCGGTATAACCTTCCAAGGCCGGCAGACTGCGCCGCGCCCAACCCAAGGTGTAGCTCACGTAGCCTGTCACGACACCCCGCGAACGCTGGAACATCAGGTTCAGACCGTAGTTGCGTCCGTTGCCCGTCACAATATAGTCCTCAAACGTGAATCGTTTGTTGAGCACCTGCAGCACATTGCCGGTCGATTCGGCAATGTTGTAAATCTGCTTGAAATAGAGTTCCGCCGAGAGGCTGTACTGCTTGTGCAAGAACGAATAGACGTATTTGACGCTCGCCGCGTGGCACCACTCGGCAGGGAAAGCGTCCGAAGCCAGGAAGAAGAAATCCGCCGGCAGACCGCCACCTGTCAGACCTGCTTTGTGGAAATACTGATGGTACATGCCATAGTGCGCCGAGATGGCATGATCGGGTGCCGGGGTGAAATGCAAACTCACCCGCGGATCGATGCCGCCGAAGAGGGTCTTGCCGTGCTTGTAACCGCTCAGATGCAAGCCTGCATTATAAGCAAACCACGGTGTGACCTCATGTCGCAAATCGACACCCGCAGACAACTCGTCCGCATGCTCGGTAGCATAGTGCGTCTCTTGGTTAGCAAACATCGAGATACCCGTCAATGCATAGGAGAGCGGGCGGTTGAGATAATGGGAGTAATCGAACGAAGCGGTCAGCAGCAGTGCATCGGAAATGTTGTATTTCAGTTCGTTCTTCAGTCCCGTCGAGGCGAACCACTCGTTGGTCTTCACCTGCGCCGAATCGAGGGAAGCGTTCAGGGCATTATCGAAGGAGGAGTAATAGGCGGTGGTGCGCCAGGAACCTTTGTCGAGCGTATGCGTCCAACTCACTGAACCGACGATGTTCTGCCAGGGAAATTGCAGATTGACAGTGCTGTTATCCGAGTACAGGCGCATCTTATCGCGGCTGTAGAAACCCGTGATGAGCAGTCGGTCGCGGTCGGAGAGTTGACCGAGATAGGTCAAGTTGAAGTCCATATAATGGTACCGCATGGAGTAGCTGTCTATCTTTAGCAGCTTGCTGTACAGGCCGTTGATATAGGACGAGCGGCCGGAGATCCAGAGCGCATGCTTGGAGCCCATCGGGATTGTGAGCGTGAGATCGGAGTTGATGAGACCTACGTTGCCGGTGAGTCCGAAGCGTTTGGGTTGCTTGCTGTGCGTGCGGAAATCCACCCATCCGCCGATACGGTTGTCCATCGTACCGGTGTGCTCGGTGGTCTCCATGAGGATGGACGCGAAATGCGAGCCGATGAAGGTCGAGTAGAGTCCCATCAGGTGGTTGGGATAATAGACCGGTGCGCCGTTGATGGAGACCAGCGTCTGATGGTCATCGCAGCCGTGTATATGCAGACCGGTCGAGGTCTCGCTGTTGGTCTGCACACCGGGCAGGCTCTGCAGGTAGCGTATCGGGTCGGAGGTACCGAGGAACTTCGGCATGCACTGTATATGCTGCATCTCCACCACGAGCCGTTCGGGTTGCTGCTCCACGAACGACACCGCGCGGTCCTGAACCACCTCGATATCGTCCAACTGCTTGACGATAGTGATACTACTATCAGCAACAGTCTGCCCGAGAATGGACAGACTGCTGCATAGGATAAGTAGTATGACTACCGAAACCTTGCGCATTAAAAATGAACCTCACCTACTTCTTGCGACAGCCAGGAGGAGAGGTGAATATAAGCGTTCACCAGATTCTCTGCACTGTTCTTGAGGTCCGTAAACGGTTGGCGGTTTTGCTCGAAATACTGCTCGAAGGCATAGGTCGTACCGTCTGCCGAGAAATAGAGCACGGGCTCCGGCCAATAGTAACTCTCGCCATAGTACGAGTCGGTCTCCGACATCGCGATCACGCGAACCTCTGCCTGCTTGGCATTACCGATATAGACGCCGTTCGACTGCGCATTGTTGATAATGTTGCAGTACTGCTGTGCGCCCTGCTGCGACTCCGGATTCACACCCTGATTCTGCATGTTCATGATGCTGTTGTAAGCCTGACCGGCATTGCTGACAACGGCTTTGATCTGCGCCTTACCATTGATATCAATCACGGCGTCAGCACCGCCGATCTGACGAATCAGCTCCTCATAGCGCTCCTCGTATTGCTCGATCCAGTCTTCGTAGGATTGGCTGTCCTGCTTATCGATCAACTTATAGGACGGCAGGTTGATCAGCGCGCTAAGGAGGCTCTCACTACCATAGTAGAACGCGAAGCCCAGCGACGCATTGGTCGAACGGATATTGATGTCCGTCGTCCAACGGAGGTTCGCTACCGAAGCAGCGAGGTTGAAGGTCGCGTGGTTGTTCTTCTGCAGATCTTGCTGGAGGTCGGCACTCATGATGAGGGTGCTACCCTGCTTGAGCGTGAAATGCAGGATTGCCGGCAGTACGCCGGTGGCGGTGTGACTCTCGCCGCCCTCGGTCCAGGTATAGGAGTAGGTCTTCTCCGTACCCTCGCCCCAGAACTTCGCCTCGCACATCGTGCCGTTCTTATCCTTGGCACGCATGATGATACTGTTGTCCGAAGCCTTACCCATGTTCTTCCAGGTGCGGTTCGCCTCGTCAGCTTCCCAGATCACGCTTTCGCCGGCGAAGCTGAAGGTGTACGCATGGTTCATCGCCGGAACGGGGTTGCCGCCCTCCGCTACTGCGCAGACATACTGCGGCAGACGGAACAACTCATCGTAGCGGTTGTCGAAATAATTGCCGATCCCTTCGAAATCGTAGTTCTTGTATTTGTCGTACATATCGTCCGCCAACTTAACCGCTGCTTTCTGGTCTTCCGTATGGAACTTACCGATCAGCCCGGAGGCGATGTTCATCATCTCCTGCTTGGTCTCTTCGGGCGACAGTACCTTACCCGAGGGGGTATCCTGACCGCTCGGGCCGTTACTGTTTGCATCGTCTTTACAGCCGGTAAAACCTACCAGCACAGCTGCCAGGGCAGCGATCAAAAAGAATTGCTTTTTCATACAAAAAGGTATTTAAAATGAGTAATATATTCCATTTCGGCCGCAAAGGTACGAAAATTTCTGCAAACCACCAAATATTTTAAGAAAAAATATGCATTTTTTTCTATTTCCATACAAAAAAAGAGCCCCAGATCGTAGGCTTCGCCTTCTTCTTGCCTGGTTATGTCGGGTCAATAACGGGTCAATAACGCGACCATCACGGGACCACGTCCCGAGAACGACCTAAGGAAAACCCGAGAAAGTCCTTTTCACGCCTCTTTCCTTTCATTTGTCTGTTAATTGCCTTTAACTCTCGAACGCATCTCGTTCGCATTACGGACGTCATAGATGGGTCCTTTTCCGGTTTTACGTCGTCAAAAGAGAGATAGTTAGTTAAGTACAAAGGTACAAAAAAAGCGGTCACCTCATTTTGTATTGGATTACCGCTTATTAGTTGGATAAGATAGTGCTCGCTATGCTTCTGCGAACAAATCGTCCATGGTTACTTGTTGCACTACATCGTTGGCATACTCATTCGGCTGCAAGCCAAACAGCGTTACAAACGTTAGTTGCATACCTTTATCCATCTGAGTCTCTGCCTGAAACGTAAATAAACGATTTTGCAGTTTATCATATTCGGCTTTCTTAATGAGATAAGGAGTTTGCGAGAATTTCATCTCACAAACATTGATAATACCATCCGCTCTATCTAAGATGAGGTCTATTTGCGCAGCAGGGGATGAAGATGTGCTTCGCCATTGGTAATAATCCACCTCTATCCCGCTTATACCAAGACACTGCTTAATCTGCCGGATATGCTGCATTGCTACTCTTTCAAATGCCAGCCCCTCCCATGCTAATAAGTTGGAAGTCTTAAGATTTTTACTAAAAAACTTCTCCTCTTCACCTATGATTGTATGGAAATGCAGGTGAAATATAGTGAACATATCCGTCAGCGCATACAACTCAGAGTTTTGTTTTATTTTCCTGCTATACACTCTATAAGAGCGGATAAAATCGCAGTTTTTCAAGTCTTTGAGCCATTTCGTTAATGTTCCGCCACTTTGCATATGCATTTTATCAGCAATCTCATCTCTTGTCAGCCCCATATGGTTCTTTGAGAGCACTGTAATAATGTTCATGTACGGCTCTGGCATCTTAAATAGAGACGCAAACAACCGATCATATTCCCTGCGCAGTATTCCGGTGGACTTACTATATAGACGATCCAATGCTTGAGCAAGGCTCTCATTGGGCTGTACCAAACTAAGGTAATAAGGTATTCCTCCGAAAGCCATATAAGCTTGCATCACCATTGTGCGCGTCCATTTGACACTATTGGAAAACAGGTATTGTTCTGTCTCCGCTAAGGAAAATGGATGCAAATGTATCTCGAATGTTAAGCGGTCATGCAATCCACCATGGCTATCAATGATATTTTTGATAATCCAAGAGGTCGCACTGCCGCATACAATCAATTTAATATTCGCATAATGCGAAGCCCATGTATTCCAGAAATGATCCAAGGCTGGCACAAACTCAGCACGCTGGGTATCAAAACAAGGTATCTCGTCTAAGAAGATAATAGTAGGCTGTCCAGCGTCCACACGGGCTTGTAAAGCCTCTTGCAGTTTACCAAACAATTTCATCCAACTATCGTGCTCGCTACCCAATACTCCGATTTTCTCCAATGACGCACAAAAAGCCTCTTTCTGTTGGATAGTCTTGGCATTGAGCACTCCTGACGCATAGAATGCTAATTGATCACGAAAATGCTCCGTAATCAAATAGGTTTTACCCACGCGTCGCCGTCCATAGACAGCAATAAATTCAGCTTTCGAGCTGTTCGCTAAAAGATTCAATTGTCGTTGTTCTTCTGCTCTTCCGATAATAGTTGCCATGCGTATACGGTTTTTAAATCCGCTGCAAAGGTACTACTTTTTTTATATATATGCAAGAAAAACTTACGAGTTTGAGCCAAAATACGTGATTTTTATACAACTTTGGCTGGAACTGACATGTGAGTTTGAGCCAAAATAGGCGATTTTTATACAACTTTGGCTGAAACTCGTATTTTTTTACGGTAATCCAACATGTCAAAGATCGTAGCGGAAGTACTGCTTTTTGTAACCCGGCGGCGAGCCAACGCCACCGAGCTTTAATAATTTTATGAACGCGCGTTAGCGTACCCGTACGCCTTGGAGCGTGTAGATTGCGCCGTCGTTGCGGAGGATATAAACCTGACCGTCAAAGAGCACCTTGATTGCATTACGGACGTCATAGTCCGGTCCTTTTCCGGTTTTACGTCATCTATTGTTCCGGATGCCATCCGGAGCCGTTGACAGGTTCCTCTATCGTTCTTTAGTACGTACGTTACCCCCTGTAAGGGGGCTAACAGTACTAAACGAACAGGAACCTCGTCAAAAAAAGAGACGCACCTCGTCAGATGCGTCCTTTTTCTTTCTATATGATGCCTATTGCTTTTTATCTAACCTCCTGTCCGGTAAGGGTATACACTCTGTCTCCGCGGAGGATGAGGATTTTACCATCGCGAAGGATCTTGGACACCTCTTCTGAACTATTTCCAGAGGGGAAGGGGGTATTGTTGATGGAAGTAGGATCGGAAGGGGTATAGGATGCTGTAAACGGATCTGCAGATTCCGCCTCGCGGTTACCTTTGGATGGATGAACCAATACTACGTTTTTCATCTGAATCAACTGTCCGTTCATCGTATATGCCGATTCTGCATCCCAAATCCATTCAACGACAGCTCCTTCGTGACCAGATAGTGTGGTATTGCTGAACGCGAAGAGGATAACACGATGGGTGTCGTCGATGGGTTGAACGACCACTTGATGACTATTGGCGCGTTCGGTCAGGGCATAGGATGTCCACGGCATCAGTCCTTCAACATCAAACTGTACTCCGGCTATTTCGGAATAATTATCCAGATCTACGTACAAATGGTATTCCGTACCTTTCGTTTCTTCTCTAAAAGAGAGGCTGTTCGGCTCATAGATATCCGCCGTTAAAGAGACGGATTTCATGCGGGCAGTGGGATCATTGGAATAAACCTGCATGGTGGTGGCAAATGCACCTTCTTTCGCGGGCGTGATCTCGACCTCAATGTTCTGCGAGGTGTAGCGCGCTATTTCTATCGGTAACGGGGTAAGTACCCGCAATCCCTCGTTGAGGAATGTGACGCGCTCTACGGTCAGCGGGACTTGTCCATTGTTACGGATCGAATAAGTTTCCGTGTGCGGCTGATCTATCCGTATATGACCGAAGTCTAAGGACGAATTACCAGAGATGGTAGGACTTTGGATAGACACGTATGCATTATAGACAGCCGATACCATGTTCTGATGCGATGCATTGACGAGCATCGTGTTAATCGGTCTCAACGTATAACTGCCGCTTGTTCCGTCCAGCCGTACGCGGAAAGTAAGCAAATCGCCGTCTTCGTCTGCAATAGGCGTGTTGGTCGGAGAATAGAGCAGTAAAGTCAGCGTGTCATTGGACATCGTGCTGAGTACACTACATCCTTCTGCACGCGACAAAGGAGCTGCACTGCCGGGTACAAAAATCAATTGTTTCGGCATCTTGAAGGACACTTGTGCGCCGACGATCGACTCCATATTATTCATGCGTAGCCGGACTGTTACCGTGTCATCTGAGATACCCGAAGCGGACTGAACACGTAACTCGTTGACGGAGAACGGATCGGCGATGAGTGCCGCTATATTCGCGCCATACACATCGGGATCATTGATGGCATCGGAACGCAAACGTACGTGCTCACTTATCGCGCCATGAACGGTCGGGGCAAAGGTGATGACGATGTTCTGCGTCTGTCCGACAGCTATGGTGTGTTCCGTTTCGGACACAGAGAATTCCGAGGCAGAGAAGAGGACGTTGCTGATATGCAGCGGTTCGTTGCCGGTATTCCGCACTTGCAGTGTCTTGGTGTAGTTCGCGCGGATAGGTATATGTCCGTAGTCTAACGATTTGGTCACTACTTCAATCTTCGGGGACAATAAGGTCAATGAACCATTCACCATATTGTTCTCCAATGCCTGACCATTTGTTCCGGTCATTACTGTTTCGGCTTTCAGCGGATACGTAGCAGGCTCATTACCAAGTTTCACTTGGAAAGTAAACAACTCGCCTTCGTTGCCGTTTAGTGCTGCTTGTGTCAGCGAGAAAACGGCTATACGAAGCGTATCATCGGAAGCGGAAGCTACCAAACTATGTCCGTTGGCGCGTGTGCTATTCAGCAAAGCGGAATTAGCGACATATTGCAAATGTTCGCCTAACGGAATCGCCGCCTGCAATGCCGTTACCGCATCGTCGTTCGTCAGCGACACACTCACCGTCAGCGTCTCTCCGGGGTGACCGGAGACGCTGGACAGCGAGAGGGTGTTTGTCGCCGACGCAAGAAGCGGCAAAGCACTCAATAAAAGGATGATGAAGCGTCGCATGGTTTTACTTGATTAGCGTACCCATTACATTGTAGATATGCTTGCCGTGTTTGATGTACAATGCTCCTTCTTGCAGATACTTGCTTGCAGCAGGAACAAAGGTCGTACCGTCCAAAGCTGTAGAGATCTTCGGAGCAGCAGCTACGTTCCGTCCTTGTGCATCACTGAAGATGATGTCGGTCAGTTCAGCGTCGCCTATCTGGAGCAGAGCTGTCTTGCCGACTCCGAGTGTCTTGCCGGACATCGAATAAGCCATGAACATATACTGCTCTTCGTTCTGCCATGTGCCAACTGTCTCAAAACCTTTGAGGGCGTCCAACGTGGCAAACGGATGGTCTTTCTCCGCGGCAAAGGTGCATTGTACACCGCCAAGAACTACATCACTTTCTACATAAAGAATACCGTTCTCAATGTAGTAGAAAGCCGTGTTTTCCTGTATAGCCTGCGAGCCGGCTTGCGGATGGAGAATGAGATCCACGGTAGCTACGACGTCGATGATGTTCACCTGTTCATCAGAGTTTACATCGGCAGCCTCAAAGATAAACGGTTGCGGGTTTTGGCGGGTAATATAGTTCACTTCGGTAATCACATCCGCTACATCTACGCTCATCGAACCGTTTGCATCGCCCTTGATGGCAGTCAGCGGACGTGCGACTACGGCATTCGAGAGATCGTACGAGTTCAATGAAGTTGTTACTTGACGGATTACATAGTAATAATCCTTACCCGGCACGACGTCGAAATCAACAAACTCTGTATCTTGTGAATCAATAAGCGAGGAGTTGACACAGATGGTATCGAAACGCCAGCCTGCCTCCACATAGCAACCGCATTTGCTGTCGTAATAACGGTTCCACTTAATCGTGTCTTGCGTCCAGCGGTAGATATTGTAGCCCAACAAATCAGCAAAGTCTTCTTCGTCCGTTTCCCATGTAAGCGTTACCTTACCTAATCCGGCTTCTGCCATCAAGCCTGTACTCATCGAACCGGCAGCAGCTACCTCCATGTGGAAACGGAAGTTCTCTTCCGGTATCTCAAAATGCTCGTTATCCTCTGCGCCATAGACTTTGAAGGTATTGAGACCATCGGTAACCGACTTCCCGTCGATGGTAAAATATGCCGTATAAATGGTACTATCCGCTGACCAAGAACCATTATCTGTAACATAATGTTGAGTGAAGGGCTTTCTTACACCAAAAGAAACTATCGGTGCAATACTTACATCCATCGGACGGTTAAAATATACTTCGCATTTATGCGTACCGACACCGATAGGAGGTAATAATTCAAATTCATCCTGTGCATCAATATCATCTACCAAAATTTTCCACACAATTCCATGTGCTTCTCGAACAGGTTGAGTAAGCATATTGGATAGATCAAAATAACCATATCCACATTGTTTTTCAATATCGTATACATAATTGCGTACAATCGTTTCTTTCGATGAACCATAATAATTTGGAGATGGAGTTAGTATTTGGGGTGTATCCTCATAACTATACAAAACCGCAGCCTCATTAGAATGATTTGGGAAACGATTTGATTGCAATAAACCAGTAGGAACCCCTTTATAACGTTCAGTACTATTGTTGACAATATTTGAATTAAATATATAATTACTTCCCCAAACAACATCGCGTCCTCCAACATTATCAACAAAATTACAAGATACTAGTCTTATGTTTTGGAAATAAGAGTTTGATTTACAGTGTTTAATGATTCCATTTTGAAGTGTAAATCCATTGGTCATTAAGCCCACGTTATATGATTCATATGCTATGTCAAATATTGATACATATTTTATAGTGGCATGATTAAGATTTAACGTGGTGCTAAGCATAATATCAGAACTTTCTGCTCTAGTAAAAACAATCATACTATCAGGCGTACCCTCCGCAATAATAGAACCTCCATTAGCAATTGAAATGCCCGTATTGCTTTTAAACTTTAAGACCGAACCCGGTTTAATTGTAAGTGTTACTCCTGATGGAACTGCTAGATTGCCAGTCACTATATAATGCATATTTGGGTAAAGTGTGGTATTTTCTGTCATCATTCCTTCAAGTTCGACACCATTTTCAATATCTAACGTAACTCTTTGACATAATGTATCTGAAGCATTGTCACAGATAGCAAAGAAAGTCAAATTTATTTTACGTCCATCCGCGCAATCGGGATTGATATGGATACGATACGGATTCTTTGCTATCGCTTTTGCATAACTGCTAAGCGGTTTGCCAAAATACGCAGTATCTTGCAGATGTTGCACCAATGTTGTATCATCCCATACCCAGTCTCCGCTATTATAGAAACCTGTTTTCAGCCAATAGCGGATATTCTCTGCTTGTCCCCATGCATTTTTTATTATCGGATAGAGCTCAATCGTCTCACCTGCATCAGCACGACCATCACCATCTCCGGCTACAGAATCAGCAATACTATAACTTACCAATGTTAATCCAGGAATTCGATTTGCATCAGTAACGTTGAATGTTGCCATTATATCAACATTACCATTACGGGTATGAATCAAGTCTCCAAAAAGCATTTCTTGGGTTAGTATCTCTTTACATTGAATTAAACGAGAAACAGCTCCTGCTACTAATGGGCAGGCCATACTTGTGCCATTTAGATTTCTATAACGACCACCTGGGAAGGTGCTTAAGATTTGATAACCAGGAGCTCGTAATTCATAGTTATACAATGCTTCATATGTAGAAAATATCGGTCCATCCGGGTCATAATTACTAAAACTGGCTAGTGCTCCTTGTGCGTTTACTGACGCTTCAACTCCTAACACAAAAGAGAATGCGGCCGGAAACATTGGAGAGATGTAAAAAGGATAAATTGAAGCGCCATCGTTACCTGCAGCGGCAACTAATACTGCATTAGCATAAGCGCGTCCAAGAGCCTGCTCCTCAACAAGCGAGTAAGCATAACTACCAATGGACATCGAGATCACATCTGCGCCATTGGCAGCAGCGTAGTCAATGCCTTTGACGATGGTGGCTACGTCACCTGTTCCGTTCGACTGCATGACTGTTACCGGCATAATGAGTGCGTCCGGGTTCGCGCCCGTGATACCTATACCGTTGTTACCTACCGCTGCGGCTATACCAGCGCAGTGGGTACCATGACCATTGAAATCGTTGGTGACACTATGGTTATTGATAAAATCCCATCCGTGGATATCGTCCTTGAAACCATTGGCATCATCGTCTTGGTTAGCGATACCAGCTGCTTCTGCGGCATTCGTCCAGATGTTGGCTGCTAAATCGGGATGCTCAATATCCACACCGGTATCGAGAATAGCTATCACCGGACGCTTGGTGCTTTTCTTGGGTTTGTCCCAGAGTGCTGGAAGATTGATGGCTTGCAGACCCCACTGCTGGCTATAGAGAGGCTCGGAGGTATAAGTCTGCTGATCGGCTGTCGGAATGTCTTCATCGTACGGAAGCGCCATGGTATAAACGATATAGTTCGGCTCGGCGAACTCCACCTCTTCCTGCGCTTTCAGTTTGTCGATGGCTTCGAACATCGTCTGTGCTTTTTCTGCTTTGAGGGTCAGGCGGTAGAGTTTGCTCAGGTCCTTCACTTCTACATCTTTGCCGTTATAGGCTTTGACGCGGCGACCGACGTTCTTGTGTCCGGTCATCGGCATGAGTTGTTCTACGGAGTCCACGCCCAATTCCTCAAAAAGGGCATCTACGGCATTGACTTGTGAGGTCTGAAACTTCGCCTTTCTCGGTGCACGCATCTGTACGGCGCCATCGGCTTTGAACTTGACCAAGATCTCGCCTTCGCGATAGGCGTTTTGGTTCATACGGTCGATCTTAACGACCTCGTCTTCGTTGTCCGCACTCTGCGCGAACAACGTACCTGTAGCGGCAATGAGTCCGACCGCTAAGAGTAGGAAATGTTTTCTCATAATGATAATTGTTTGGTTAGTATTGTAGTTAGTGCTATTTTATATACAAAAAGCGTGCGCTTTCGCTGCTTTCATTTGATTTGTTGAGGTCTTCGACTACCTTTATCACTCAAATTTATACACGAAAAACTCACGCTAATACGTGAGCGTGCATAAACCCATTCTTGAGTGATAATGATTTTGTTAAAAGTGTCGAAGTTTCAACAAATCAAGTCAGGCTTATTACGCTATTTTATGTATGTGGCGCACATTTGCGCCTGTCTTCGCTTTTTACGCTGCCGAAGTCAGCTTTTTCCCGTTTAACGTCTATGGAGAAGACGATGAGTATTTATCCAACTTTGCCTGTCTGTAATTCCGTTTGGAGGAAAGAGAAGACATATCGGGGACTTTGGTAATAAAGTGCCGTATTGTCTTCCAACAGGCGTTGGTATGTATCTGAGTTGAGCACGATAGATAGTGCTTGCTCCATTGTCAGTTCCGGTTGCTTTTCCATTAGTAACAAAGCCAACTTCGTCACCATGTCCAGTTTCATTTGATCTATCTCGCTCATAGTCTTTTCAGTAGTTGGATGGCGCGTTCCGTGCCAAAGAAATACTGGAATGTGATACCTTCCATTCGATGCAGATTCCTCGTGAACGTCTCCAAATCAATCATCTGGTTCTCAAACTTCCACAACTGCACGCCAACTTTATCGTTTGCAATCGGTCCGTAAACAATATCATAATCGTGCATGGGTTTGTCAGTATCGTTGCGGCGATTCATGAGGATGAATTGCGCCCATTCAAAGGTATATGCATCGAAACGGAGCACTTTGAGTTGATTCATCTGCTGCTCGTCCACCTCGTACGTCAGTACGGTCGGGAAGCCGGTTTTGATCTGGTCAAATTTAGTCTTCGCCATCTCCATTGCCTGACTATACTCACGCGACAAATAGAAACCCTGACCGAAATCCTTGTTAGGCTTGGACTTGGTCAGATCAATCGTGTCAAACGCCTTATTCGTACCGTGGTACAGAATCATACGAGTGCTCCTCCGTTTTTATGGCAATACTCCGCCATGTCGTTGACCATAGATGTAAAGGATTGCGTATGCACGTAGTCATAGTGACTGTCCACAAACGCGATACCTTGGTAGCGGCTCAAGTAGTTAAACGCCTGCTTGAGCGACAAGCCGAAACGCTTCCCGAACTCGGTCGCAAAAATCAGCGTCCATTCCAATTTGTCATACTTGCTATATGCCATATTTTGTTACTTTTGCAACTTCCGGCTGCAAAGTTACAATAAATTCTCGATATATGCAAATAATTCTTGCATAATTCAAAAAAAAGCAGTAATTTTGTCGGCGAATTGAGAGAAACAAGCGAATTATGAGTTTACAATGTGGTATAGTAGGCTTACCGAATGTAGGCAAGAGTACGTTATTTAACTGTTTGAGTAATGCGAAGGCGCAGAGTGCGAACTTTCCGTTCTGCACGATCGAGCCGAACGTGGGAGTGATCACGGTACCGGACGAGCGGTTGATCAAGTTAGGTGAGTTGTGCAAGCCCGAGCGCGGTGTGATCCCGACGACGGTAGAGATCGTGGACATAGCAGGTCTGGTGAAGGGTGCAAGCAAGGGTGAGGGCTTAGGCAATAAGTTTCTGGCTAATATCCGTGAGACGGATGCGATCATCCATGTGCTGCGCTGTTTCGATGACGAGAACGTGGTGCATGTGGACGGTTCGGTGAACCCGGTGCGCGACAAAGAGATCATCGACGCGGAGTTGCAGTTGAAGGATTTAGAGACGGTGGAGAGTCGTATTCAGAAATGCGAGAAAGCGGCGAAAGCCGGTGGAGACAAGCAGGCGAAGTTGCAGTTGGAGGTGCTGGTGAAATATCGCGAGGCGCTGTCTCAGGGTAAGAACGCCCGGACGGTGGAGCTGGATAACAAAGATCAGGAAGCTGCAGCGCGTGATCTGTTCCTGCTGACGAACAAACCGGTGATGTACGTATGCAACGTAGATGAGGCCTCGGCTGTGAAGGGCAATGCGTACGTGGAGCAGGTGCGCGAAGCGGTTAAGGACGAGGACGCACAGGTGCTGGTACTGGCGGCGAAGATAGAGAGTGAGATTGCGGAGTTGGAGAGCTACGAGGAGCGGCAGTTGTTCCTCGAGGAGATAGGCTTGCAGGAGTCGGGTGTGAACCGGTTGATTAAAGCGGCCTATGCGCTGCTTAACCTGCGGACGTTCCTGACGGCGGGCTCGGACGAGGTGCGTGCATGGACATTCAAAGCCGGTGCTAAAGCGCCGCAATGCGCGGGCGTTATCCATACGGATTTCGAGCGCGGGTTCATCCGCGCGGAGGTGATCAAGTACGAGGATTATATTGCGCTGGGCGGCGAAGCCCAATGCCGTGCGGCGGGTAAACTGGGTATCGAGGGCAAGGACTATGTGGTCCAAGACGGGGATATTATGCACTTTTTGTTCAATGTATGAACAAAAGTGCAATTGAAAATTGAAAATTGAAGATTTATGATTGAAAATCTTTTAGCATATGGCATATGGGTGGCGATCGTGCTGATCATCATCGGCTTTGTAGCACTGGTGAAGGGTGCGGACTGGCTGGTGGACGGAGCGTCGGCAATCGCCAAACGGTTCGGGATCAGTGACTTGGTGATCGGTCTGACGGTGGTGGCGTTCGGTACATCGATGCCGGAGTTTGTGGTGAACATGGTGTCGGTAGCGGAAGACTCGACCGACTTGGCGATCACCAATATCTTAGGTTCGAACATCATCAACACGTTTGTTATCTTGGGTCTGACCGCCTTGGTCTATCCGATCGTTTCGCAGAAACGCAGTCGCGATTTTGATATCCCGCTGTCCATCATCGCCGGTATCTTAGTGCTGGCTTTCGTGGCGGTCGAGTTGCCGTTCGGCGAGAGCGGAAAGGGGATCGGCCGTATGGGCGGTATCGTGCTGCTGCTACTATTCTGCTATTTCCTTTACAACACGTTCCGGCACGCGAAGGAGCATCCGGAGGAAGGACCAAGTGACGAAGTACCAAGTACCAAGGAGATTCCCGTCAGACGGGCTATAGCACTGATTATCGGCGGTCTGGTAGGGCTTGTCGTCGGCGGAGAGCTGATCGTGAAGAGTGCGGTGGATATCGCGGTGCGTTGCGGAGTGAGTGAGGCGATCATCGGTCTGACGATTGTGGCATTGGGAACCTCATTGCCGGAGCTCGCGACCTCGGTGATAGCGGCTGCGAAACATAACAGCGATATTGCGTTGGGTAATGTGTTCGGCAGCAATATCTTCAATGTGTTCTTTGTGCTGGCGACGAGTGCGATGGTGCGTCCGTTGCCGGCGTACGACGAGATCGAGTTGGATGCGTTGATGGCGGCTTTGGGCAGTATCATCGTCTGGCTGGCGGTGAAGACGAACCACGAACGGAAGATCCAGCGCTGGGCAGGTGCATTGCTGTTGCTCGTGTACGGAGCTTATTTGACTTATCGATTAGTAACCATATGAAAAAACTATTCTTACTCACAATGGGTGCGCTGATGAGCGCAGTGTTATGGGCTTCGCCCCGCAGTCTTCAACAGGCTCGCATGGCCGCGCCGGGCATGCGTCACGTACATACGATGAAGGTACACGGAGAGCCGGTGATGTATGTGTTTGACCGTCCGAACGAAGGCGGTTATATGCTCATCTCGGCCGACGATCGTGCGTACACGGTACTCGGCTATACCGACCAAGGGCATTGGGACGCAAACGATATCCCGGCTAACGCACAGGCATGGCTGGAGATGCTTTCGGACGAGTTGCTGGGTATCCGCACCGATGCCTCGGCTGCGGAAGAGGCACCGACCTACACGCCGGTAGCACCGCTCTGCACGACTCAATGGAGTCAGAAGAGTCCGTATAACGACCTGTGTCCGATGTGGCAAAACAAACACAGTGCGACCGGATGCGTAGCGCTTGCGGCGGCACAGATCATGAAGAAGCATAACTACCCCACCCAAGGGATAGGCAGTCACAGTTATATGTGGGCGAACGAGAACGGCGACTCGATCGAGTTGAGTGCGGATTTTGCGAACACGACCTATGCCTGGAGTAGCATGCTTGACCAGTACGACAGCACCGCCACGGACGTACAGAAGAATGCCGTGGCGACCTTGGTATACCATTGCGGTGTATCAGACGAGCTCAATTACGGTCGTTCGACCGGCGGCAACTCGCACCACATGGTGATGAATCTGATCGATCACTTCGGGTACGACAAGCGTATCCGGACGTATCGCAAAAACTACCAACCGGATTCGCTGATCATGCCGGAGATTGCGTCTAACCTGCAAAACGGTCGGCCGATCTATGTGAGTGCAAAGACGGAAGAAGGTGGCGGTCATGCGTTTGTGTGCGACGGTATGGACGCGAACGGTCTGCTGCATATCAACTGGGGTTGGGGCGGCAAGAGCGACGGTTATTACCGTCTCTCAGCTTTTGCGCCGCAGCAGCAGGGCACAGGCGGATCGGCGACCAATAAAGCGTACACGCAGGATATCCGGCTGTACACGCGCATCCGTCCGAACGCCAACGGCGATTATTACTCCTCTTTCTCCTGCGAAAATATCCATCCCCAGCTGCCGGTTTATCACCGCGACTCGGCGGTGCGCTTCGTAGTGGACACGTTCTATAACGGCGGTTTCACCGAATGGACGGGTGGTTTGGGTATATTCATCTACAAGGACGGTGCCCAGTATAAGGCGCGTACGAGTAAAGACCACACCCCCTTAAGAGCCGGAGTTTATCGCCAACGGATGTCTTTTGCCCCCTACTTTACCAACCGCGAGGATTATCCGGAAGGCACGTATGAGGTAGAGGTGGCGGTGCGTGTAGGGGAGAGCAAAGCCGCTCCGCTGTACTGCAAGAACATCGGCCGGTGGAAATGTCAGATGACGATCACCGCGGACTCGATCTATATCGTCGAGCCGACGGCGACTATGCCGGAACCGGAACCGGAACCGACGGAGTCGTTCGAGCAGGTACGAGAGGAGAAGCCTCAGGTAGAGAAGATTCTGCGCGACGGTATTCTTTATATCCGCCGCAACGGGAAAGAATATACGATTCTATAGACGGCGGTGTTTGCGGTAGAAATACAGCAAAGCCTTGATATGCGCCCGTCCGATGGGCGATAGCGGCCGGTGGGTGGTCATGCGCTGACAATGGTGCATGACATGCACGGATGGTAGGCAGATGACCTGCCATCCGTTTTTATGCAGACGGATGCAGAAATCCGCATCTTCGGGACCATAGAAAATATGCTCATCCAGCAGTCCGACTGCTTGGAGCGCTTCGGCGCGCACGAACTGACAGGCACCGATGACGTACTCGGGTTCGAAAGGAGTAGCGGCTTGCAGCTGCGCGGCGTAGTCCATCGTGCGGCGATGCGGGAAGAGGACATTGCGTAGTTTGCGCAGGAGCCCCGGATAATGCTTGGCACTGCCCTGCAGGGTACCGTCCGGGTACACCAGAGAGGGTGCCACCAGTCCCGTTTGGGGATGGGCGTCCATGTATTGCTCCATGGTCACCACCGCCTCATCGGTCAGTTCCAGATCATTATCGACGATAAAGAGGTACTGTCCTTTCGCTTGCTCCAGCGCGCGGTTGCGGGCATAGGCCACCCCTTTGTTCTCGGGCAGGGGAATATAGTGGATTGCGGGATAGGACGTACGGATGAACTCCGCCGTGCCGTCCGTCGAGCCGTTATCGCAGAGCACGACCTCTACGTCGGGGCGTTGCAGCTGACGGGTCATGGAAGCGAGCAAGCGTTGCAGGTAAGCAAGCCCGTTCCAAGTGATGATGATATAGGATATCTTGACGGAACTCATCCAAACAGTTTGATTTTCAGGGACTTGAGTGCGTGGGTAAAATCCGAGAACGAACGGAACTTACGCATCTGTTTCCATACGAACCGCGGCGAGAGGAAATAGCTGATGTTGGACTCAAAGAGGAGCTTCTCCATCTCTTTGTTGGACAGCTGCGGGTAGTTGAGTATGGACTCGCGTTGCACGTCGGTCGGGGTATAGACACCGTCCTTGATCCAGCCGTTGTCCAGCGCCATCTTATAGAACTGCGTACCGGGGAAAGGCGAGACGATGTTGATCATGAGTTGATCGACATGCAGTGCCTTGGCTTTGCGGATGGTATCGCGGATGGTCTGCTTGGTCTCGAGCGGACTGGTACCGATGAGGATATTGAGTTTGACAGGCACCTTGTATTGCTGGAGTAGCCGGATGGCGGTATAGATCTGTTCGGAGGTGATGCCTTTATGGATGTAGGCCAGTATCTCGTCGTTGAAGGACTCTATGCCCAGGTCCACATACTGACAACCG
>Ga0247611_10001386_pt1 | contig 43246 bp, 39 predicted proteins | sample 177DNAGHGhighgp2_FD_192422 | JGI IMG/M metagenome (GOLD analysis project Ga0247611, IMG submission 192422) | Sheep rumen microbial communities from Palmerston North, Manawatu-Wanganui, New Zealand - 1770 DNA GHGhigh gp2 | ecosystem: Host-associated > Mammals > Digestive system > Stomach > Rumen... | reverse complement strand
CGAAGACATCAGCAAGGACCTTGCTCACCAAAGCCGACGCATACAAGCCATCAACAAGGTGCTGCTGAGAAAACTAAGAAGCTAAAAGATGCAAACGGTTCTAAGTATCATTGTCGTTTTGGGCGCAGTGAGCTATGCTGCATGGCGGGTCTATCAGCTTTTTCGGAAGGACGAAGAACCCTGCTGTGGATGCAAGATGAAAAAAAACTGCCAAAAATTTGGTGGTTCCAAATAAAAGTACTACCTTTGCACCCGCTTACCGAATATGGTGCATTGACCTTTGGTCGAAACACCTTTCGCTTGGAAGAGCTGATGCGAGCTTCGCTCTCCTCTCGTTTAAATGGTGCCTTGGATGAGTGGCTTAGTCAACGGTCTGCAAAACCGTCTACGGCGGTTCGAATCCGCCAGGCACCTCGCACGAAAAGAAACCTCCCAAGAATTCAATTCAGGGAGGTTTTCTTATAGCAGGGGTACTTGCAACGTCATTGACTAACCCCCTTTAACAAAACAAGAATTATGGAACAAGACAATAGAAAAGTCAGCGTGCTGTTTATGCTTTTCGGCACCCTGTTCTGCGTTTGCCTCATCACCGCAAACGTATTGGAAACAAAGCAACTGTCGTTCGGTCCCGTCAACCTGACCGCCGGTATCATCGTATTCCCCGTCAGTTACATCATCAACGATGTCGTATGTGAGGTGTGGGGCTACCAACGCACCCGTATGCTCATCTGGATGGGTTTCGCCATGAACTTCCTGGTCGTCATCTTCGGCGCCATAGCCGACTGGATACCCGGAGCACCCTACTGGCACGGCGAAGAGGGATTCCACGTCATCTTCGGCTTGGCACCACGCATTGCGCTGGCCTCGTTCATCGCCTTCCTTGCCGGTTCGTTCATCAACGCCTACGTGATGTCGAAGATGAAACTCTCAGCCAAAGGCAGCAACTCGTTCAAGAAGGATTTCTCGGCACGTGCCATCTGGAGCACCGTGTTCGGTGAACTCACCGACTCCATCATTTTCTTCCCTCTGGCCCTCGGAGGCGTCATACCCTGGGAAGAGATGCCCTCGCTGATGATTAGCCAAGTGACGCTGAAGACGCTCTACGAGATTCTCGTACTGCCCATCACCATCCGCGTCGTCAACTTCACCAAGAAGCATGACCATGAGGACGTCTACGACAACGACATCAACTACAATATCTTTAATATACTTAAGATATAGTTTAGAGTTTAGAGTTTAGAGTTTAGAGTTTAGAGTTTAGAGAGTAGGGGTTAGAGATTAGAGTTTAGAGAAATATGAACAGAGAACAGGAAGGCCTGCAGCAGTTAGGCCGAAAGACGGAATACAAGATGACGTACGCACCCGAGGTGCTGGAGACCTTTGAAAACAAACACAAGGAAAACGACTACTGGGTACAATTCAACTGCCCCGAGTTCACCTCGCTGTGTCCCATTACCGGCCAGCCCGACTTTGCCGAGATCAAAATCATGTACCTGCCTGCCGAACGCATGGTGGAGTCGAAGAGTCTGAAGCTCTACCTCTTCTCGTTCCGCAACCACGGAGACTTCCACGAGGACTGCGTCAACATCATCATGAAGGACCTCGTGCGGCTGATGCAACCCAAGTACATCGAGGTGACGGGTATCTTCACCCCACGCGGCGGCATCAGCATCTATCCATATGCCAACTACGGGCAGCCAGGCACCAAGTATGAGCGCATGGCAGAAGAACGTCTGCTGAACAGACAAATGCTATAAAAAGAGCCCTTTTTCACAGCCTATCATAATATTTTGTGCAAAGAGACAAAATATTTCCGATTTGCAGATGGCAGATTGTGATTTATTTTGTATCTTTGCACAAATATTTACTAAAACCTTATTATCACGTATGAAAAAGAAAATCAAGTTCAGTCTTGTCTACCGCGACATGTGGCAGTCGTCAGGCAAATTCCAGCCTCGTAAGGACCAGTTAGAACGTATAGCTCCCGTCATCATCGACATGGGATGCTTTGCCCGTGTGGAAACCAATGGTGGTGCCTTTGAGCAAGTCAACCTCATGGCCGGCGAAAACCCCAACTTGGCCGTTCGTGCATTTTGTAAGCCGTTCAATGAGGTGGGCATCCAAACCCACATGTTGGACCGCGGCCTCAACGCGCTGCGTATGTACCCCGTTCCCGACGACGTCCGCGAGTTGATGTACAAAGTGAAGAAAGCCCAGGGTGTCGACATCCCCCGCATCTTCTGCGGTCTGAACGACACACGTAATATCATCCCCAGTATCAAGTGGGCCAAGGCCGCAGGCATGATTCCGCAGGCTACCCTGTGCATCACCACCAGCCCTGTCCATACCGTTGAGTACTATAGCGCCATTGCCGACGAGGTGATTGCCGCTGGTGCCGAGGAAATCTGTCTGAAGGACATGGCCGGTATCGGACAGCCCGCCCTGCTGGGTGCCCTGACCAAGAGCATCAAGACCAAACACCCCGACATCATCATCCAGTATCACGGTCACTCTGGCCCCGGCCTGTCGATGGCCAGCATCCTGGAAGTTTGTAACAATGGTGCCGACATCATCGATACCGCCATCGAGCCGCTTAGCTGGGGTAAGGTGCATCCCGACATCATCAGCGTCCAGTCGATGCTGAAAAACGAGGGCTTCGAGGTGGCCGACATCAACATGAACGCCTACATGCAGGCCCGTACCCTCACACAGGAGTTCATCGACGACTGGCTGGGCTACTTCATCAATCCCGCCAACAAGCACATGTCGAGCCTATTGCTCGGCAGTGGCCTGCCTGGTGGCATGATGGGTTCGATGATGGCCGACCTGGGTCCCATCCAGAGCATGATTAACAAACTGCGTGAAAAAAAGGGCGAGCCGACGCTCACGATGGACGACATGTTAGTCAAGCTGTTCAACGAGGTAGAGTACGTATGGCCGAAGGTGGGCTATCCCCCACTGGTTACGCCGTTCTCACAGTACACGAAGAACATCGCGCTGATGAACCTGCTGACCATCGAACAGGGCAAGGGCCGCTATGTCATGATGGACGACGCCATCTGGGGTATGATCCTCGGCAAGAGCGGCAAGGTGCCCGGCACTATCGATCCCGAGTTCGTTGAACTGGCCAAAAAGCAGGGACGCGAGTTCACCGATGCTGATCCGCACACGCTCATCCCCAATGCCCTTGACGGCTTCAAGAAGGAGATGGATGAGAACGGCTGGGACTACGGTCAGGACAACGAAGAGCTGTTCGAGCTGGCCATGCACCCCGAGCAATATCGCCCGTTCAAGAGTGGTCAGGCCAAGAAGCAGCTGTTGGCTGACATCCAGAAGGCCAAGGACGCCAAGCTGGGCGGCTCGAAGATGAAGCCCGAGGAACTGGCAGCCTTCAAGCATGCCAAGGCTGATGCACTGACGGCTCCCATTGCCGGACAGGTGTACTACGAATTCTCTGGCGAGGGTGCTTGCGAACCTTGTCTGGAACCATTCATCGGCCAGCAGTACAAGGAGGGCGACATCTACTGCTATATCCAAGCTCCGTGGGGCGAGATTGTTCCCATTCCCGCTGCCCTCGGCGGCAAGCTCGTCGAGGTGGCTGCCAAGCAGGGGGCCAAGGTGCGCCGCGGCGATAACCTCGGCTGGATTGAACGAAGCGAAGCGTAGTGTAGAGTTTAAAGAGTAGAGAAGTGTAATACCAAAGATGGACTACTTATCTATTATCAACAAATATTACCCTGCGGACGACGAGCTCCGCAGGGTATTATTGCATCATTCAAGACAGGTGGCAGACCGTTGTCTGCAGATTGTCAGAAAGCATCATGAACTGCCCGCCGACATACACTTTTTAGAGGAAGCTGCCATGCTGCACGACATCGGCATCTACCAGTGCGATGCCCCATCCATCCACTGTCATGGCAGCGAGCCCTATCTGCGCCACGGGCTGATAGGCGGCAACCTGCTCCGCCTGGAAGGCTATGAACGGCATGCAAGGGTGGCCGAGCGGCATACAGGAACGGGATTGCCCGGCTATGAACCGGAAACGCTGGAGGAACAGATAGTATGCTATGCCGACAAGTTCTACTCCAAGTCGAAACCCGACCGCGTGCTCACCGTAGCACAAGCGGCTGAGTCGTTAGAGAAGTTCGGACACAATGGCGTGCTGAAATTCCTGTCTTGGGCAGAACGCTTCGAATAACTCCCCTACTCCTTCCTTGACTGACGGCCAATATCAAGCTTGAAAGCTGGCGAGATGGAATCGATGGCAAAATCGTAACAGAGATTATCTTCATCGATGACACGGAAATGTTGCTTACTTTGCACCGAGTCCTTGGGCGTCTCCCAGATGATACGCTCAAAACGCTCTGCATCTGTTACCGAGTCTGTACGCAGTATGCAGTTGTCAAAACGGTAGTCATAAACAACAGTGGTATCACTGGTCTCTCCCATCACCACATCGTCGGCATAGCCAGTCACTAGCGTGTTGGTGCATAGCAACAGCAGCGGCTGGGCGGTATTGGTAAAGCGCAAGGCTGCACCGCGATCGGCAGAGAACGGGTAGAACTGGGCTATCGTACAATGGTCGACAATAGCCTCGCAGCCCTCCAATGACAGGCAGTCACCCATCGTATTCGTAAACTGACAGTAGCTGAGAGTCACCACAGAATTGCGTGCCGACAGTCCCATACCACGATTATTATGGACGACTGTATTGGTCATCTGGAGTCGGGTGCTGTCACACACCATGGCATCCCAAGCGTTACGTATCTCACAATCTACAAACACATTTTGCTCTGACGACGGAGCGATGCTGATGCCACGCCACTGTCCGCTGATGCGGTCGTAAGGCAGATAGTCGAACATGCGGTCAAGGCGATCCCCTCGGAACAGGCAGCCAGTAGCCTGCAATTGTCCATGCACATCGATGCCGGAACCATCATGGAAATAGAGTTCCGTGTTCAGCAGAGTCAAGGTAGCACCTTTGTCCACCTGAATGCCTTCTCCATATAATATAATAGGTATTCGGGAGTCAATAACGGTATCGTGTGAGATTACCAGATTATTGATTTTTTGAGCATCCCAACTGTAGGTACGCAGGTTGACGCGCTGCTGCTGACCGTTTTGCAGCGTAAAGATGATATTGTCTTCCAGCAATTGAGGCTCTTGTGCATGGTTCTCGCGGGTCGTCACCTCAACAAAGACGAGAATACTATCGCCCTTGCGCACCTCGAAGTCGTTTCCTACAGGATCCAGATAGGTACCGTCAACGTTGACTCGATAGCCCGACTGGGTACCACGTTCCAATCGCACGGTCTGTATACGGATGCCATCAGATGACTGGTTCCGTACCCAGAAGGTCTGCGTAGCTGAGGGCACCGTGCTGAAGAGCGTATCAAAGCTAACAGTATCTTCCGAGAAACTGAGTCTGTTGCCAACAGCCGTACTGAACGAATCATTGTCTGTACAGGCTACCAGCATCACCGACAATATAGTTATAAAAAAGAAAAGTCGCTTTATCATACAAAGATAAAACGACTTTTCTTTTGATTTATTGTGCAGGCCGGTTTTGCCGGCCTGAAAATTTACTTTCCGAAGTAGCGCTTCAGCAGTCCAGCGAAGCCGGCACCGTGGCGGGCCTCGTCCTTGGCCATCTCGTGAACAGTGTCGTGGATGGCATCGAAACCGGCAGCCTTGGCATTCTTGGCAATGCGGAACTTATCCTCGCAAGCACCAGCCTCAGCAGCAGCGCGCTTCTCCAGGTTGGTCTTGGTATCCCATACGCACTCGCCCAGTAACTCGGCGAAACGGCTTGCATGGTCGGCCTCCTCGAAAGCATAGCGTTTGAAAGCTTCGGCAATCTCGGGATAGCCCTCACGGTCAGCCTGACGGGCCATAGCCAGATACATGCCTACCTCACCGCACTCACCGTTGAAGTGGTTGCGCAGATCCTGAATCATTTCCTCGCTGACGCCCTCGGGCTTGCCGTCGCCTATACGGTGGACGGTAGCGTAAGTGGTCTCACCTTCATCCTTCAGTTCTGAGAACTTCGATGCGGGAGCCTTACAAATGGGGCATTTCTCGGGAGCAGCATCGCCTTCATAGATATATCCACAAACGGCGCAAATAAACTTTTTCTTCATAATTGTTTAAAATATTTGTTTAGTTAGTAATAAATGAATTGTATTTTCTGCAAAGATACAAGAAAAAAACATATTTCCCAAATGTTTTTCGTTTTTTTTTCGTACTTTTGCATCGTCGTTGAAAAACTATATACTCAGGCAGTGCCATTGAGCACGCCCAAGGTAACGTATGAAGAACAACAGTCAGTCCAATCGGTTTATCAGGTTATGCGTGACAGCAGGCGACTTCCTCGTCCTGTGGCTAGTACTCTATCTCTGTGTGGACTTGATATCAGGTTACGAGAAGTGGGACTACGAAAAGAGAGCCGAATTTTGGATGTTGTCCAGCATGGCACTACTCATTGCCGAACTGCGTTTCTCTACCATTATCGACCGTTGGCAGGTGGGAGCCGATGCCATCCTCAAGCGCGTCACCATGCTCACGGCCACGCAGACCCTCCTTTTCTACCTCATGCTCCGTGCCGTGCGCTTTCTGGCACGTATTGGTTGGCAGGTGTTGCTGATGGGATTGCTGTTATGGGGCATACTTGTGCTATTACGCTTTGGCGAACGACTGTTGGTGAAGCGTTTCCGCCGCCTGGGCTATAACTCGCGCAGCGTCACCCTTGTCGGTAGCGATCAAGGTCTGCAGCAACTTACCGACAAACTGCTCCATAATCCGACCCAGGGCTATCAGGTGTGCGGAAGATATGAAAACCCTGCCGACTTTGTCGCCCAGATGGACCATCCCGATCAGTTGCAGCTTGGCGACGAACTGTACCTTTGTATTTCCCGCCTTGAGCGCACCGTCATCGACCATACCATGCAACTGTGCAACCAGCGCATGGTGAAGTTCTACTACGTCCCGCCAGTTGAGGAGACCCTCAAGCTACAGCCATTATTCATCGACGACATCGAGGTGATGACGCCCTATATCAGCCCCTTGGACGATTCGCTGAACCGTTTCCTGAAACGGCTGTTCGACATAGTCATCTCCATCGTGGCCCTGGTATTCACAGCACTGCTGTTCCCGTTTGTGTGCATCATCATCAAGGTTCAGAGTCCCGGACCTGTATTCTTCCGTCAGCGAAGAACGGGTATTGCCGGGCACGAATTCTTCTGCTACAAGTTCCGCTCCATGCATGTCAATGCCGATAGCGACAGCCTCCAGGCCACGAAGGACGACCCGCGCAAATTCCCCTTTGGCAACTTCATTCGCAAGACTAACATCGACGAGTTGCCACAGTTTTGGAACGTCCTTCGTGGTGACATGAGCATCGTAGGCCCCCGCCCCCACATGTTAGCCCACACCCAGCAGTACTCCCACCTCATCGACAAGTACATGGTGCGTCACTTTGTCAAGCCCGGCATTACCGGCTGGGCCCAGGTGACAGGTTTCCGCGGCGAGACCCGCGAACTTTGGCAGATGGAAGGTCGTGTGGAGCGCGACATCTGGTATATTCAGCATTGGAGTCTCTGGCTCGACATCCGCATTATTTGGATGACCATTAAGGCCGTTTTCCATACAGACGCCAATGCCTATTAAGGCTATCACATTATTTTTAAGGGGAAAATGCCCATTAATTGCTAAAAATTGCTTACCTTTGCAGTCGTATTCCCGGATGATATCTTCCGGGACTAATTAGGATATTCATCACAGTCCAGTTCTGCGATGCTCACATTGTCTAATGTGAAAACTCGACGAGGCGAGTCAATACCTCCATGCACCAGGTTTGCCCCTGATGCCTTCCCCGAAGCGAAGAGCTCAAAAACTGGGGTGTCGGTAAGGTATGCAGAGACGCCAGAGAAGAAATGGTACGTGTTCCGTGCCTCTTACGGGCGTGAGAACCTGGCCTCCGACTATCTCGTCGACGACGGCACCTACACCTACATTGCCAAGAAATACGTAGAGAAGTATGTCAAGGGGAAAAGGAAACGCTACTTGCAAAACCTGATTTCCAACCTCCTCTTTGCCTACACCACCGAGGAGAAAGCCTACGCATACGTCCAGCAGACCCCGGAACTCTCTTGGCTAAGCTTCTATTACAACCATTTTGAGATGGACGACCACCAGAGGAATCCCCCGCTGACTATTTCTTGTGCTGAGATGCATCAGTTTATCCTTGCCACGTGCAACAGAAACAAGCACCTGCTGTATGTTAATCCTTCACAATGCCATTTCAAGAGTGGCGACGTCGTCCGGGTCATCGATGGTCCGTTCCAAGGTGTCGAAGGCCGTGTCGCCCGAGTCTCTGGCCAGCAGCGAGTCGTCATCTCCCTGTCCGGCCTCGGCCTTATATCCACCGCCTACATCCCTACCGCCTTCATCCAGAAGAAGACTCTTAGAATAGAGTAAGAAGACTCCCAGAAGATAATCAGAAGATTGAAGCCAATAAAAACATTTGACAGAATTTATGGCTCTTAAGGCGAAATTAGGGCAAAAATCTTGAAATCGTAGCAAGGTCGTTAGAAGGGAGATGGAAGGTCGTAGCAAGGGAGAAGCAAGGGCCAGGCTACGAAAAAGTAAAAAGAGAGGACAAATGACACAAGACTATAACAGCGCGAATCGGCGGATAGCGAAGAACACTCTGGTTGTCTACGGCCAGCTGATGCTCAGGATGTTCTTGGGGCTCTATACTTCACGCCTGGCTCTTGAGGCTTTGGGCGTTTCCGACTTCGGCCTCTATAGCGTAGTGGGAGGCGTGATAGCCCTGTTTACGTTCATCTCAAGTTCCCTCTCTGCCACTACCATCCGTTTTATCAATGTGGAGCGGGGAAAACCGGACGGCGACCTTAACCGCGTGTTCAACGTCTGCAATGTGCTCCATATCATGATGACCTTCATATTGCTCCTGCTGTTAGAAGGTGTTGGTGTCTATTATATCCACCATTTCCTGAATATCGAAATAGGGCGTGAGTCTGATGCCATGATCGTGTTCCAGGTGTCCGTCGTCACTTGCTGCCTCGGCATTATCAACGTGCCCTTCTCCAGCCTCTTCAATGCTGAGGAGAAGTTCCTGTTCACGGCAGTGGTGGAAATGTCAGCAAAGGTAGCCGAGCTCATCCTTCTGATATGGCTTCTCACCTATGACGGCAATCGCCTCTTGTCCTATGCTCTAATCGAGACTGTCTATACCGTCATCCCATTCGCCATCTATCATTACTATGCTTATCGCCGTTGGCCAGACATTGTTGGATGGCGACTCAATAAGACATGGAAGCACTACAAGGAAGTCCTTGTGTTCAGCTCATACAACCTACTTTCGTCAGTTGCCTCTTTAGCTCGAGGCCAAGGCAGCAATCTGCTTATCAACTATTTCTTCGGAACAGTAGTTAACGGTTCCTTTGCTATTGCAAAGACCGTCGAGCGCAATGTTATCCCCTTTGCCAATGGTATCCAGAGTTCAGCCGCTCCGCAGATTACTCAGAGCTATAGTGCAGGAGATATGGATCGTGTTTTCTATTTGGCCAGTCGTGTTGGCAGATATTGCATGCTGATGATGTCGCTCTGTTTATTTCCGCTATGGGCAGAGCTCAACTTTGTCTTGAATCTTTGGCTAGTTAAGGTACCTGATGGTGCTGTGGTGTTATGTAGGGTGATACTTCTAATGGTATTAGTTACAATTACTGATGGAGGTTTAGGGTATGTTGTTAATGCTTCAGGCAAAATTAGTCGATTCACGATGGCTTATAGTCTGTTTACCGTCTCTTGTATCCCCATTGGCTTTTATGTTTTAAAGGAGGGTGCTCCAGCTTATATGCTGTTGGTCATCTTCCTGATAGCCGACATCCTGTGGCGCACGTCACAGCTCGTCATCATGCATTCTATTCTTCATTTCCCATCGCTTCGGTACTGTCGTGATGCCTATCTACCTGTAATAGTTACTAGCATCCCCGTCATCATTTGTCTGCTTTTCTCCTCTCGAATCCATCTCGATACGCCTTTGTGGCATATAGGCCATCTCGTCTTCATATTCCTGCTGACAGTCTTATCTGCTTATTACCTCGGCCTTCGTCGTGATGAGCGAGAGAAAGTCGTCAAATATCTCCTGAAGCGCATTAGGAAATAATATGTGTAAAGAGATTTATATGGTTTGTCCAATATAAAAAATGAAGATCTATGAGACTCTTAGCTATTATTGTATCATATTATCCAGATTTAGACCTCTTGAGGCGTAATCTTGAATCTATTACTGATTATGTAGATAAAATACTTATATGGGAAAATACGCCCGAGAAGGATAAATTTAAATACCGATTAGAGCCAACAGACAAATTAATCTATCTAGGGGATGGAATCAATAGTATTTCTCGTGGTTTGAACAACGGATGGAAATATGCTAAGGAGAATGGGTACGATTATCTGTTGCTTTTAGATCAGGATTCTATTTTTCAAAATTTAGATTACTATTTATCCAAAACAATAGACAACCCCAAGGCACCAGTTGGTATATGGGGACCAGAAGTCAATGAGAAGAAAGCGAATGAGGAATTTGAAGAAGTGGAGACATGCATTACATCGGGAATGCTATTGTCTGTTCAGATAATTGACAAAATAGGTGGTTGGGATGAACTGTTTCCCATAGACAGTGTTGACCTCGATTTCTGCATATGTGCATCTGAATTAGGAATAAAGACCTATATGGTGAAGGGTGCTTTCCTAAAACAACGATTTGGAAATACTAAAATCCTTAGGATTTTTGGAAAGGATAAGATTCAAAGAAATTACCCATCCAAACGACTATATTCTTACTATCGGGACATACTTATACTGAATAAGAAACACCCTGAAAACCAATTCGTAAAGAAAAGCCTGATTGTAAGACTGAAGCTGATAAAAGGGATTCTTTTCTATGAGTCCGACAGGATTAATAAGGCAATAGCCATCTTCAAAGGTATTATTGCAGGATTAACCTATTCTCATAAAGCCAATTAGGACGATGAAAAGAATAGCAGCAGTTATTTCTGGACGATTGGGAAATCAGATGTTTCAATATGCTTTTGTAAGGGCGTTAATGCATCTTCAAACAGAAGATACAGAGATAGTCTTCAATTTCAAACGTGTCTTGATGGCAGGTAAGTCTTCTGATGGTTTTGAGGATTCTCTTCGGTATTTTAATATTCAGCCATATAGTTCCACCGACAGAAATCTAGTGCTTACCTATGGCACTCCCAAGCAGATATTATTGTACTTATTGTATATTATCTGTGTTAAAATAAGAATCATACCTCGATCGAAGAATGAAGACTTTTGGTATCCGCTCTTTAGGAGCAATGGCTTGCTATATTCGAGTATGTCAGACAACAGGCATACAGTATATGAACATGTTTTTGAAGAGCCTCGGCCAAAGACTAATTATATTTGCTCTGGGAAATACGAGAATCCCATGTTCTTTGACCATATCAGGCCTATTTTGCTCAATGAGTTTACTCCGATGTATCCACCATTGGCAGAGAACGCGACATTATACGATGTTATAGAGCAAACCAACTCGGTCTGTGTGTCAATCAGGCGGGGGGATTTCCTGTCTCCTAAAAACAAGAAGCCATTCTTTATCTGTGATGGGGTTTACTTTCAGAAGGCAATTGAAGTTGTGAAAGAAAAGATTGAAAAACCTACATTGATATTTTTCTCGGATGATATAGAGTGGGTCAAGGAACATGTCAAGACAGAGATCCCGTCTTATTATGAGTCTGGTAACGACCCTGTCTGGGAGAAGTTGCGTCTGATGTATAGCTGTAAGCACTTCGTTATTTCAAACAGCACCTTCTCATGGTGGGCACAATACCTTAGCAGAAATAAGGATAAAGTAGTGGTTGCTCCAAACCGATGGCACAATAATGAAACTCATAATGGTGATACTCATCTGCTTTTAGATAACTTTATTAAAATCTGATTTTTAAAGCATGAACCCAATGAAGATAGTTCATATTATGTCGTGGGAACTTTCCGACAAACGCAAAGGCTTGGATGTACTATTAATCCGACCCACTTTTTCTCTCTAATAATCATCCAGTACTATGCCAATTATTATTTCTGTAATAATACCGGTTTATAACACCCCAGCTCCATTGCTGAATCAATGTATTTCGAGCATTCGGAATAATCTTAACTTGATGTGCGATGAAGTAGAGGTTCTACTGATTAACGACGGCTCGATAGCGTCGCATGTTGAACCCATGCTGAGGGAGGCGGAGAATGCCGATAGCAGGTTCAAATACTTGTTTCAAGATAATGCAGGCGTTTCCTGTGCAAGAAATCTCGGTATAGAAAAAGCTAAAGGTAAATATGTCGCCTTCATAGATGCGGATGACTATTTGGAGCCAGATGCCTTGCCTTATATGCTCAAAACGGCAATAAAGAAAGATGTAGATTTGATAATGTTCGGCTTTTGTCGTAGTGATGAGGATACAAAAGAGCGGATTCCCCTGAAACAACATTACCAGGTGAGTAGAGACATTATTCAAACGCTGATCACCAATAATATGGAGCGGTGGTATTCCTGTGGTACCAATCTTGCATCCGTCTGGGCTAAGATATATAAGCGCGAGAGTTTACTTTCAAATCATATATCCTTCATACAAGATATTGCACCCAATGAAGATGGCTTTTTTAATCTATGCTTGCTAACACATATTCCCGAATTCTATGTAGATAATACTATTGTATATCATTATGTTATTTATGATGGTTCGGCTATTCACAAGTTCTCTAATCATGACATAAGAATAGGGAAAAATATCTTGCCGAGGTTGGAAGAAATGGCACAAGTTAATGGTTTGGATGAAAAGGCTACTAATTTATCTTTAAGCTATATTGCATTGAAGGTGGTCATGAGGGCTGCTCATAATTATTTTACTCATCCCCAAAATACAAAATCTTTTTGGGAACTGAAAGCGGAAATGGATGATTTCTTGTCAGATCCTTCCGTTAAGAAATGGATAAAGAGGTTCAGGATAAAAGATGTAAGAAACAAATCACAATTGAAGAATATATTTCTACTTAAACTTCATGTATTTCCCGTAGTGTTGATTATTGACCGTTGGAAAAGAAGGTTAAAGATGAAAGTGAATTAATATGCTGGTAATAGAGAATCATCATGAAACAGGTGTTTTTAAAATTATTATTCGTCTCTGGCCTATTGAAAAATAGCACATCCACAAGAAAGATCAGATTAAGAAGAAGGGCATATTTATATATACTTATATTCCCATTATTCATATTGCTCTTGTTAAGAGCGTATCTTATCATGCGGAGCGTACGGTCTCAGAAACGAACGGAAGGAGGCAATACATCCTATAAGTACCAACTGTCAATTACCGCTATTGCCAAGAATGAGTCAGCATATATTAGCGAGTGGCTTGCATTTCACAAATTGATAGGAATAGAGAAAGTCTTTTTATATGATAATGACAGTACTGATAATATGAGAGATATTTTGCAACCATATATAGCTGACGGATAAGTTGTATATAATGAAGTGCATGGAAAGTTTAAGCAATTCGAAGCTTATAATGATGCCATTAGCCGATATGGACATTTGGCGAAATATATGGCTTTTATAGATTGTGACGAGTTTATGATGCCATTAGATTCTGACAAAGGTTTGTTGGAGATTATAGAATCTGCATTTGCAAAAGATGAGAATGCTGGTGGGATAGGAATGAATTGGTGTATATTGGGTTCCTCTGGTTATAAGACTAAACCTGCAGAGGGGTTGGTTATGGAGAATTATACGCGCCATTCTGTTGTCAGTCATGATCGAAATTTACCATAAAAACTATCGTAAAAACATCCTGTGTTATAAGATTCTCTCATCCTCATTATCCAGAGTACAAGCCTGGATTCTATGGGATAGATTTCAAAGGCGAATTTATTCCATATCATGAGAACGCAATATCAGAATACACGGGTATAAGACTAAATCATTATTATTGTAAGAGTTGGGAGGAATACGTTAAGCGTTGTGCCTTAGGGAGAGCAGACACCCCAGGTATAAAACCTGTAGAACAATTCTACAAAGATGATAGAAACGAGGTGCTGGATGAATCTATGTTAGTTTATGCCGATGCCGTCAAGAGATTAATGGCTAAAAATTTCAAATGACCTTTCCATATAGATATTATGACTGATAAGATAGATTTTGTGATTACATGGGTGGATGGCAACGACCCAGTTTGGCAGAAAGAGCGCAGTCATTATGCTGCATTGGTTGACAAAGATGTTGACAATAGCAGTGCCAGATTTCGCGATTGGGATACGCTCCGCTATTGGTTCCGTGGCGTGGAAAAGTTTGCCCCTTGGGTCAACAAGGTTTTCTTCGTGACGTGTGGTCATCTGCCAGAATGGCTTAATACAGATAATCCCAAACTGCAGATAGTAAGGCACTCCGAATTTATCCCAGCTGAATATTTGCCAACCTTTAATAGTAATGTTATTGAGTTCTATTTCCATCATATCAAGGGGCTATCGGAACAGTTCGTTTATTTCAATGACGACTTTTTTCTGATAAATGATGTTGCACCCGAGAGGTTCTTCAGAAACAGATTACCATGCGATATTGGTGGCATGACCTTCAACCTTCATAGTGGAATGTTTGGAGCATCAGTGTTACTGGCAAAAACATTGGTAAATAATCATTTCAATAAAACAGAAGTAGTTCGTGAGAATCCATCCAAATGGTTCAATTTGAAATATATGAAGGCATCATTTATTAATATATTATGCCTCCTGATTAAAAAGAATGAATTTGTAGGGTTTGCGAATCCCCACTTACCGCAAGGCTTTCTGAAAAATACTTTTGAGGATGTCTGGAAGAATTGCAAGGAAGATTTAATCCGAACTTCGCGAAATCGATTCAGAGACTATGGTGATGTCGGCTTTTGGTTAATAAGATATTGGCAATTGGCCTCAAACAATTTCTCTCCTATTAATCCATATAAAGACGGCACATATTATTTGGTCAATGATAGTAATGTATCTGAGATTGCGGATTGTATTTGCCAGCAGAGGAAGAAGATGATTTGTCTGAATGACAGCGAAGATATTTCGGATTTTGAAGAAACGAAGAATAGGATTCTTAATGCATTTCATGAGATACTGCCAGAAACTTGCATTTTTGAACATTAAATATTTCTCAAAACTTCATTTCTGTTTTGTTAGTAAATAACAACAAATACATTGATGGAATACTTAAAAATAGACTATATTTTAGCAGCAATTGTTGTCTTGCTTGGAGGGATTGGAATTCTTACTAGCAAGCATGATAATAAGCCTTTGAAACTATTGTCTTTTTTTCTCGTTGCATACATGATTGAATATATTGAAAACTCTATGCATGTATGGGTCGTTGAAATGCTATTAATATTATCCCTCACAAAAAAAAGAAGATTAGCCAACATAGATTGTAAATGGTATCTTATATTTCTTCTATTTGCATTCATTTCACTCTTTTATTCTGAAAATCCCATAAGAGGAGTTCCTGGACTATTCATGTATGCTTTTCCTCTATTCTATTATACTTTAGCAACTATAGCCTTTAGGAGTGTAAACGATATTGGAAAACTGATGAATTACATTTCAAAGTCCACTAGTTTTCTATTTGTATTAGGTTTACCTTTCTGGAATCACAGAATGGCATATCCCTATTATGGCATGGCCATCTGCTCTATTCCAATCATCAGATATATCATAACCAAGAAAAAGATGTTTCTTATACAGTTCATAATCTGTATGCTTCCCGCATTTTTCTGGGTTAAAAGAACGCCCTTGTTAGGTATCGCTGTGGGTATGGTGCTTTTTTCCCTTCTCTTTTATCGATGGAAAGCAGTAATACCATCTGTCATTGTCATTCTATTCAGTGTGAATGTGATAATCAATACTTCACAATTTAGGGAAAAGATGTTTATTGATGACAATTGGGAGACTTCTCATGCTACTTTTGATACTTTTGACGATTTAGATGATTTAGACGAATCCATAGATCATGTCAATTCAAACGGACGTACTGTATTTTGGACTTCCATGTTAGAAAAATACCATGAAAAACATCCATTTTTTGGGGCAGGACAGGGTACAGTGAAAGCCTTTTTACAATCTAACGAAAATGAGCTGAAAGATTATTTCTCGCTGATGCATAATGACTGGCTGTTACTTTTATGTGAAATAGGAATTGTTGGAACTTCATTTCTGCTATTTTTCTTTCTTGACATCATCCGGAAATGTATCAAATATTCTTCCAAGAAATATCCAAAAGAATTACGATTAATAGCGGCCTCATGCGCTGCTTCAATCGGTAGTACCATGGTTCACATGTTTTTTGAGAACTGTATGAATTCATTCGTTTTGGCAACATGCTTTGTATTTTATGCCATTTTTAATTACTCTATCCGTTCTTATCAGGGTGCTGCCAAAAGCAGGTTATTCACAGGTTTTCTAAACCATGACTAATCGAGAAAAACTATTATTCATTCTTCACTTGCCACCACCAGTTCATGGTGCTGCAATGGTAGGGAAGTATATTCACGACTCCAAGTTAATCAACTCAGAGTTCGATTGTTATTATATCAATCTGGCGATTGCATCGGAATTGGAGGATATTGGGAAGTTCAAGATAAATAAAATATTCTTGCTTTGCCGATTGCTTTGGCAGATTCGAAAATCTGTGAAAGACATCAAGCCTCAACTCGTGTATATTACACCTAATGCTAAAGGGGGCGCTTTTTACAAAGAATTCTTGGTGGTGATGATGCTGAAAAGGATGAGGTGCAAAGTCGTAGCACATTATCACAATAAGGGAGTTGCATATAGACAGAACAGATGGCTGGATAATCTGCTTTATCGCAGATTCTTTAAGGATATAAAGGTTATTCTGCTTGGAGAGACTCTTTATCAAGATATTAAGAAATATGTCAGAAGAGAAAATGTGTACATCTGTCCGAATGGTATTCCTGAGTAATCTTCTGGAGAGCAAGGGAATCCTGGACCTATTAGATGCACTGACAATACTTTATCAACGAGGTTGCCGTTTTGTCTGTGATGTCATTGGTGCCGAAACGGCAGATATCAACAAGGAAAGACTTCAAGAGGAAATTAGTAGAAGAGACCTGGGAGAAATAGTCATCTATAAGGGCAGTATGTATGGTGATGATAAGTCTCAGGAATTGAAGAAAGCTGATTTGTTTGTTCATCCAACTCATGACGATTGCTTCCCACTTGTTCTTTTGGAGGCAATGTCACACGGATTGCCTTGCGTCTCTACTAATGAAGGCGCTATCGCTGATATCATCGACAATGGTAAGACGGGATTAATTGTTGAAAAGAACAATCCGCAGGATTTAGCTGACACAATAGAGGCGTTACTAATTAACGAAACACTAAGAAACCGAATGGGAGTTGAAGGAAGAAAGAAATATGAACAGGAGTATACCCTTGAGCATTTCGAACAGCGTTTCGTTCAATGTATGAACTCCATATTGACGGATATATAGTGACACAGGGGCTGCTCATGCCTCAAGAATGTGTGGGAACATATAAAATGCATGAAATGGTGTAAGATTATATCACGATTCAGGCAATTTGGAGGTCTGCGGTTATTGGGCGCATACGCTAAAATGGGAATGTTCCTATGCGTGATGTCGGAAGCAGTCAAAATAATTCTGGGCAGGACGTCAAGGGATGAGGCTTACGCTGAAATCCGAAGGGCTGTGAATAGGAAGCTACAAGCGAAATATGCTGAATATATCGTAGAGCGGAAAGAGGCGTATGGTGATGGAAGATGGAAGAAGGAAGATGGAAGATGTCAAGGGGATGATGGAAGAAGGAAGGTGTGGACGTGCTGGCTGCAGGGATTTGACAAGGCTCCTGCAATGGTGCAGGCCTGTCAGGAATCTATGAGGAGGTATATCAAAGACCGGGAAATCATACAGTTGACATACGAGAACTACAAAGACTACGTGACGCTGCCGGAGCATATCGAGCTGAAATATGAACGGGGGCAGATACCTCCGGCATTGTTTGCTGACCTGCTGCGGTTGGAGGTGCTGATTCAGTATGGTGGGACATGGATGGATGCAACGATGTTTTGCACAGACCCGGGGCTCTTGAAGAAAGACTCTTGGTTGCAGGAAATCATGGACTGTGACCTGTTTATGTTCCAAGCGCTGCGCAAGGGAGACCCTCGCTTTTATGGCATATCGAACTGGTTTATTACTGCAAGGCGTGGCAGCCTGCCGCTGATGGTGTTGCGTGATGTGCTGACAGAATATTGGCAGGACTATAGCGTGACGCTGGACTACTATATGTTTCACGACTTTTTCTTCACCATAGCACAGATGTACCCCGAAGAGATAGCTGCCATGCCGCGAAGGAACAGACTCGGACCTCTGAAGCTGATGCCAGGGAAAGGGTACGAACTGACAGCCGACGGACTGCGGCTGAAGGAAGAACCCTGGGTTCAACTGTTGGTTGAAAGGGTTTGCGTACATAAACTCGACTATAAGTAAATCTTCTATTGTATGTTGAGACTTCAAGAACTGGACATCATAGAATCGAAAGACGCATTGAGGAGTGTCCCTGAGGGAAAGGTGCTCATCAACACTATCAATGCGCACTCTTATAATGTGGCACAACGGGACGAGCAGTTTGCGGAGGCACTACAAACGGTTCAAGGTTCAAGGTCCATGGTTCATGGGGCACAGCCATACATGAAATGTCTGATTCCAGATGGTGCCTCGATTGTGAAAGTTTGCCGATGGCTGAAGGCGAAGTCGCAACCGAAGGAGCGCATTGCAGGATGGGACTTGTTCCTTTTCGAGATGAACGATCTCGAAAAGAAAAATGGAAAATTGAAAATGGAAAATGGAAAATGCCTGAAGGTGATGTTCCTGGGGTCTTCGGAAAAGGTGCTGACGATGATTAGCCAGCGGGCAGCCGTTGACTACCCAAATCTGGAGGTGGTCACCTATTCCCCACCCTATAAGCCGGAGTTTTCGGAAGAGGACAATCAGGCGATGATAGAGGCTATCAACGAAGCTAACCCCGACCTGCTGTGGATTGGCATGACGGCACCGAAACAGGAGAAATGGGCATACCAGCATTGGGAGGAGCTGAACATCCACTGCCACTGCGGCACCATCGGTGCCGTGTTTGACTTCTACGCAGGTACGGCACGTCGCGCCCCACTGTGGTGGCAGGAACATTCGCTGGAGTGGCTTTACCGCCTGCTGACGGAACCCCGACGCATGTGGCGACGTTATGTGATAGGTAATCCACTGTTTTTGTGGAATGTGATGAAAGAGAAAATCAAGAGAAACAATGACTGCCATTAGGAAATTTGTGCTTCTATTGCGGCGTGGGATGGGACTGAAGACCAAAGACGGCCTGCAGCCTATGCCTGACATTGACGGTGAACAAGAGTGGCAACTGATGATGCAGCTGGCCAAGGAGCAAACCGTTCAGGGCGTGATAGAACGGGGCATACGGATGATGACGGAAGAGCAACGCCCACCACGAAAGATATATATGGGGGCCTTTATGTTGAGCGAAAAGATAGCAAAAGCCAACAGAAAGGTGGATGCTGCCTGCGTCAAGGTGGCTGCCATGATGGATGAGGCCGGGATGCCTTGCTGCATACTGAAAGGTCAGGGCGTTGCCCTTACCTACCCCGACCCGACGGCACGCGTGCCGGGCGACATCGACGTATGGGTGATGGCACCACCGAAGCAGGTCATCGCCTTCGCACGAAAGGCTCGCCCCGATGCCTTTGCGTGCTACCACCATGTAGAGTATGAGAAATGCGACGGCATCGAGGTGGAGCTGCACTACCGACCGGCATTCCTCAATAATCCCATCTACAACAGGCGGCTACAGCGGTGGTTCCTTAGCGAGGCTGCCGCACAGCGGGAACACCGCGTGGAACTGCTTCATGATGCGGGGTCGGTGTGCGTGCCTACCAATGCTTTTAACCGCATCTTCCAGATGGTACACATCATGGACCATGTGATACATGATGGCATCGGCATGCGACAGATGATGGACTACTATTTCCTGTTGCGGCAGGGTTTTTCAGAAGAAGAACAGCTGCACGACGTGCAGCTGCTGAAACAGTTTGGCCTCTATGATATAACAGCGGCAGTCATGTTTGTCATGCGACAACTGTTTGCCATGCCCAAGCGACTGCTACTTGTGCCACCGGACGAGCATCGCGGCACCTTCCTGATGAACGAGATTCTCTACGGAGGGAACTTCGGTCATTATAGTCCGCAGTCAGCGCAGGCACGTACGCCATGGAGCAAAAACATGCTGCGACTGAAGCGCGACTGGCGACTGCTGACCATTTTTCCTTCTGAGTGTCTCTGGGAACCTGTTTTTCGCTGGTGGCACTTCTTCTGGCGCCAGCTGCATTAACCCGCCCAACGGCACCAGCCTACGGCTGCTCCATTTTGCAGGGATTGTCGTGCGTGCGATACTTTTGCAGTAGCGGTATCTCCTCACACAGCGCATCTGCTAATCGGCTGGCCACCTCATGGGCACCATAAATATTGTAATGTGTATTGTCCTGACGGCCTCCCGGCACGCCAGGATGTTCGTTGGGCTTGTACCACATGTGCAGCTTCTTCGAGCCTTCCACGCCCAGCGACTGCTCCAGGTCATGAGTAATCTGGTTGGCATCAACAAAATAGCATTTCATACGCTGCGCTACGTCTCGTGGAGCCACCCGATAGAGTCCATGGGTATCCACCAACGTGTCGCCCTCCACCATCTTTACACCATCCTTGAAAGTAGTGTTACGTAGCGCCTCGTCGTCGGCATTGGCGGGAGCTGCAACCATGAAGTTGCGACGCACCACGCAGTTCATCAGCACAGGGATGCCACCGTGCTCACGGGTTTCACGCACAAATTTCGCCAGATTGTAGTCGAACGTCGACCCTGGATCGGTATGGCGGTCAGCCTTGGGTTTCTCGTCGTTATGTCCGAACTGGATGATGACGTAGTCGCCAGGCTTCATCAGCTCCAGCACCTTATCCCATCGTCCCTCGTGAATAAAACTCTTCGATGAGCGTCCGTTCACAGCATGATTGTCCACGCGGATGTACTGATCATCAAAGTAACATTGCAGCGCCATGCCCCAACCTCGTTCGGGCGAGCCTTTGGAAAGGTCTTTCTTGGCAGCTGTTGAGTCACCAATAATAAAGATTGTCGTCACCTTGTCCTTAGTCATAGAGGTGAGCACCAGCAGCGAAAACGCTGCAATTAATAATTTTTTCATCATATTTATTATTGTAGTTTTGATTAGAATTTCAGTAGTTGATGAGATAGCGAAAATACTACAGGTGTATGCCGTAGTTCTGCTTGATTTCGCTCAAGACAAAGGTGCTTTCAATGGAACCGACGCTCTCGATGTCGCCGAGCTTGGTGAGCACGAAGTCCTGATATTGCTTCATGTCGCGGGCACGAACCTTCAGCAGATAGTCGTAGGCACCGGAGGTGTTGTAACACTCGGTGACCTCGGGAATGCGCATGATGCGACGTGTAAAAGCCTCAGCTATCTCGCGGTTGATCTGCTTGAGCTTAACCTTGCAAAACACCTGCAGTCCTTGGCCTAACTTGTCGGCGTCAAGGACGGCGACATACTTCTTAATAAAACCCTGTCGTTCGAGTCGCTTCTGTCGCTCGAAGACGGGCGTAGGTGTCAGGTGGACAGCTTCAGCCAGTTCCTTGGTGGTCAACTTGGCATTCTTCTGCAGTGTCTTCAGTATCTGTAAATCGGTAGTGTCGAGTTCGTTGTTCATCATCGTTGTATATGAAGAGAATTATTCTGTTCTTTTGGTTTTTCTGCATATATGATGGAAAGATATTCTTTCTCGACTGCAAATATAGGGTTATTTTCTGAATTGTGCAAGGATATTTGGAGGATAATGCCGTTTTTCGTACCTTTGTAGCCAAAAACTAAAGAAAAAAATGGATATTGAAGCGTGTTTGCGTCAGCGCATACTGATACTGGACGGCGCTATGGGTACGAAGATACAGTCGGCTGGAATCACCGCCGACAGCTACCGCAAGGGGCGTTTTGCCAGATGGCCGGTAGCACTGACGGGCAATAACGACATACTGAATCTGACGGATCCCGAGGTGATAGCCGACATTCATCGCCAATACATCAAGGCGGGAGCAGACATCATCACCACCAACACCTTCTCGGCCAACCGCATCAGTCAGCACGAATACGGCTGCGACGAGGTGGCACACGAGATGGCCCTGGCTGGTGCCCGCATCGCCCGCCAGGTGGCAGATACCTTCAGACCTCAGACATCAGACATCAGATCACGCATCTTCGTCGCCGGTTCCATGGGGCCGACGTCGAAATCGCTCTCGTTAGCCTCGGACATGAACGAGCCAGCACAGCGCAGCATCACCTTCGACGAGATGGCTGCCGCCTACCATGAGCAGGCTGCAGCATTGCTGGAAGGAGGTGCCGACATGCTACTGCTGGAGACGTGCTTTGATGCACTAAACGCCAAGGCTGCGCTTTATGCCGTCCAGCAGCTCGGCGACGAGACGGGCAAGGAGATACCCGTCATGGTGTCGGCGACCATCAACGACCGTAGCGGCCGCACGCTGACGGGACAGACGTTAGAGGCTTTCTACATCAGTATTTCCCACTACCCCAACCTGCTGAGCTTCGGATTGAACTGCTCGTTTGGCGTGACCGACCTGCGGCCGTTCGTCGAACAGTTGGCCAGCCGCATCCCCGTCTACCTGTCGCTGTACCCCAATGCAGGACTACCCAACGAGATGGGCGAGTACGACGAGCTGCCGGCCTATACAGCCAGCCACCTGAAAGAGATGGGTGAGGCCGGACTGCTAAACATAGCCGGTGGCTGCTGCGGCACCAACGAAGAGCACATCCGTGCCATCAGCGAGGCACTAAAGGCCGTGAAGCCGAGGAATATCGCACCTCTTACCTCACACCACTCACTGCTAACCTCCCAGCTGTGGCTCTCAGGACTGGAGCCGCTGCTGGTGGACAAGCAGACGCGCAACTTCACCAACGTCGGCGAGCGCACCAACGTGGCTGGCTCGCGGAAGTTTGCCCGACTGATAGCCGAAAAGAGATACGACGAGGCCATGACCGTGGCCCGTCACCAGATAGATGGCGGAGCCTCCATCATCGACATCAACATGGATGACGCCATGCTGGACAGCCGACAGGAGATGCAGACTTTCTGCCGCTATATTGCCAACGACCCCACCGTAGCCCGCTCGGTGCTGATGATAGACTCCAGCGACTGGGACACCATCCTGGCCGGACTGAAAAATGCCCAGGGTAAGTGCATCGTTAACTCCATCAGCCTGAAAGGCGGCGAGAACAGCTTTATAGCGAAGGCTCGCGAACTGCGCCGATTTGGTGCCGCTGTAGTGGTGATGGCCTTCGACGAAGAGGGTCAGGCAACTACCTACGAGCGCAAGATAGCCATTGCCGAGCATGCCTACCGCCTGCTGACGGACATCGGATTCCCGCCGCAGGACATCATCTTCGACGTCAACATCCTCAGCGTAGGGACAGGACTGAAAGAGCATCAAGCTTATGCTGTAGACTTCATCCGTGCCGTGGCATGGATCAAGCAGCATTTGCCGCATGCCAAGACCAGCGGCGGCGTTAGCAACCTGTCGTTCAGTTTCCGGGGAAATAATAAGGTACGCGAGGCCATGCATTCCGTATTCCTCTACCACGCCATCCGCGAAGGACTGGACATGGCCATCGTCAACCCCTCCATGCTGCAGGTGTACGACGACATAGAGCCTGCCCTGCTGAAGGCCGTGGAGGACGTCGTGCTGAACAGCGACGACGGTGCCACGGAGCGCCTAATAGACATCGCCGCTGTTGTCCTCGCTGATTCTGCCAACGAGTCCCCCTCCTCTCCTCAGGACACCTGGCGCTCGAAGGCCGTCGAGGAACGTCTGGCATACGCCTTGAGCAAGGGCATCAGCGAACACCTGGCCGACGACATCCCCGAAGCGCTACAAAAATATGGCCGTCCTATCCACGTGATAGAACAGCCACTGATGCAGGCAATGGAACATATAGGGCAGTTGTTTGGCGAGGGCAAGATGTTCCTGCCGCAGGTTGTCAAATCGGCCAAGGTGATGAAGGATGCCGTAGCCCTGCTGCAGCCCTACATCGACGCAGAAGGCGGAGCGGCTGGTGGCGAACGTCCCTGCGCCGTGTTGGCCACAGCCAACGGTGACGTACACGACATCGGCAAGAATATTGTCGGAATCGTGCTGGCATGCAACGGCTTCGATGTCGTTGACCTGGGCGTCATGGTGCCCAACGAGACCATCCTCGAGGAAACCAAGAAGCGGAAGCCTTGTCTGGTGGGCATCAGTGGACTCATCACCCCTTCGCTGAAGGAAATGGAACAGTTGTGCCAGATCTTCCAGCGCGAGAAACTGCAGGTACCCATCGTGGTGGGCGGCGCTACGACATCGGCCGTGCACACGGCTGTCAGGCTGGCTCCGCTCTACGACGGCTGCGTGGTGTATGGCGGCGACGCTTCGCAGACCTCGCTGCTAGCAAAGCACCTGCAGCTGGATGCCGACGCGACAATAGCACACATCAAGGCCGAACAGCAGACGCTGCGCGAAGCCTACGCCGAGCACCACGCACCGCTGACACCCTATGCCGAGGCCAACGCCAAGGCTCCCCATGTCGAGCATCATCCCTCCGACCTCTCACCGCTCACCTCATACCTCACACCTCGTACCGCTGACCTTCAGTCCCTCATCGACTGGCGTATGTTTCTGCTATTCTGGGGGTTCAAGGGCGAGACGCTGCAACAGTTGCTGGTGAACCCCGAGGCTGAGCGCACACTGCAGGAGGGCAAGGACTATTTGGCACAGGCCATCGCGCAGGACAGCATCAAGCTGGAGGTGCTGCTGCGCACCGTGGCCGCCCGGCGGAAGGGCTACAACGACATCGTGCTCGACGACGGCACCGTGCTGCCCATGCTGCGCAGTCAGCGGACCTCAGGCCACTACCGCTGTCTGGCCGACTACTTCGACCCCGACCAGCCCAGTCCGCTGGCACTCTTCACCATTGCGTGCCAACCGAAGGTGCAACCCGCCGACGAGGCCGAGCGCCTGATGAGCCACGCCATCTGCGCCCGACTGACCGAGGCTTGCGCCGAATGGCTCCAACAGACACACCTCTCACCGCTCACCACTCTCTACTCACCGCTTAGAGTGGCCTTCGGCTATGCCACCTGCCCCGACCACTCGCTGAAGCGCATCGTCTTCGACCTTTTAGAGGCTGAACAGAAGATGGATGTCACGCTGAACGACCACTACTCCATACAGCCATCAACAGCCATCTGCGGACTCTTCATCTTCCATCCCGATGCCCGCTACTTCCCCATAGGTCGCATCGACGAGGCGCAGCTGGAAGACTACTGCTGTCGCCGCGGCATCACCATCGACGAGGGCCGCCAGCTGCTGTCCAAATACATTGCGAAGTAGCACCCGCCATAATAACATAACGATAATAGAAACGAAAACGATATGAAAGTCATTGAAATCCTGAATAACAGCCAGCGGCCCTTTGCCAGCTTCGAGCTGGTGCCACCGCTGAAGGGCAGCGACGTCAGCCGGCTGTACGACAGCATAGAACCGCTGATGCAGTTTGAACCGCCCTTCATCAACATCACCTGCCACCGCGACGAGGTGGAATACGTGCCCAACGGCGACGGCACCTATAAGAAGATGACCCTCGCCAAGCGGCCCGGCACTGTGGCCATCGTGGCCGCCATCATGCGCCATTACCCGCAATTAGAGATTGTGCCGCATGTCATTTGCGGCGGTGCCTCGGCATCGAGGGTCGAGAGTGAACTGTTAGACCTGCACTTCTTAGGCATCAGCAACGTGGTGGCCCTGCGCGGCGACGCCATCCCTGGCCAGCGTTTCTTCATTCCTGAAACCGACGGTTTCAGCCATAGCTCAGAGCTCGTGGCGATGATTAACCACCTGAACCACGGACAATACTTAGACCCGACGGTCAAGAAAGGACTGCCGACAGACTTCTGCGTGGGCGTGGCCGCCTACCCGGAGAAGCACTTCGAGGCCGCCAACTTGGACGTGGACATCCAGCACCTGAAGCGCAAGGTGGAGGCTGGGGCCGACTACATCGTCACACAGATGTTCTTCGACAACCAGCAGTACTTCCGCTTTGTCGAAAGGCTGCGCCAGGCCGGCATCACCGTACCCGTCATCCCCGGTCTGAAGCCTATCTCCAGCCAACGGCAGATCGACCTGTTGCCACGCTCATTCCATATCGACATCCCGCAGCAGCTGGTCAGCGAACTCAGCAAGGCCAAGTCGGCCGATGCTGCTTACCAAGTAGGCATCGAGTGGGCTATTAGCCAGAGCCGCGATCTGCTGGCACACGGTGCTCCAGCTATACATTATTATACAATGGCCAAGCCCGACAACGTCTGCCAAATCGTCAAAACGGTGTTTTAGGACGCGTTCTAGACCACTTTTTAGAATATCATTCCAAAAAAGTGCATCTTTGAGGTCCGAATTGGAATTTCATTCCTTCGGCATAAAAATATTAGGTATATCTTCTGGATTTCGAAAGAAATTTGGAAGATATATCTTTTTGCCGTACCTTTGCACCCAGAAAAAGTATATTTAAAATTAAATGTTAAACATTAAACAAAAGAAAGGATAAGAATATGAGTAAGAAGAATTATCGTTTTGAGACTTTGCAACTCCATGTAGGCCAAGAACAGGCTGACCCCGCAACCGACGCCCGCGCCGTGCCCATCTACCAGACCACGTCGTATGTATTCCGTAACTCACAGCATGCTGCCGACCGTTTCGGCTTGCGCGATGCCGGTAACATCTATGGTCGTCTGACCAACTCGACGCAGGGCGTCTTCGAAGATCGCGTCGCTGCCCTCGAAGGTGGTGTAGCCGGTCTGGCCGTAGCCTCGGGTGCCGCTGCCATTACTTACGCCCTGCAGAACATCGTGCAGGCTGGTGACCACATCGTCGCTGCCGACAACCTCTACGGTGGTTCCTACAACCTCATCACCCACACGCTCTCGACACAGGGTATCAGCAACACCATTCTCAACGTCAACGACCTCGAGGCCCTTGAAGCAGCCATCCAACCCAACACAAAAGTAGTATATGCCGAGACTTTCGGTAACCCCAACTCCGACGTGCTCGATCTGGAAGGCGTAGCCGCTGTCGCCCATAAGCATGGCATTCCGTTCATCGTCGACAACACCTTCGGCACGCCTTATCTCATCCGTCCGCTGGAGCACGGCGCCGATATCGTGGTTCATTCGGCAACCAAGTTCCTTGGCGGTCATGGCACGAGTCTCGGTGGTGTCATCGTCGATGGCGGCAAGTTCGATTGGAAGCAGAACGACAAGTTCCCCACACTGTCCAAGCCCGACCCTTCGTATCATGGCATCGTGTTTGCCGACGCTGTTGGTGCTGCTGCCTACGTCACCCGCATTCGTGCCGTCATCCTGCGTGATACCGGCGCTGCCATCTCACCCTTCAATGCCTTTATCCTGTTGCAGGGTGTCGAGACCCTAAGTCTGCGTGTGGAGCGTCATGTGGAGAACGCCCTAAAGGTGGTCGACTTCTTGAAGAACCATCCGAAGGTGGCTGCTGTTCACCATCCGGCTCTGGAGAGCCATCACGACCACCAGCTCTACAAGAAGTACTTCCCCAACGGCGGTGGCAGCATCTTCACCTTCGAAGTGAAGGGCGGTCAGGAAGAGGCTTGGAAGTTCATCGACGCCCTGCAGATATTCTCACTGTTGGCTAACGTTGCTGATGTGAAGAGCTTGGTGATTCACCCCTACACCACCACCCACTCGCAGCTGTCACCCGAGGAACTGGCTGAGCAGCACATCACACCGTCGACCATCCGTCTGAGCATCGGCACCGAGCATATCGACGACATCATCGACGACCTCACCCAGGCTCTCGACCAGATTTGAACCGGAGATTAATATAAAACCACGAATTCCACGAATTTCACGAATTTGCTACGCTCATACCGGAGTATAATTCGTGTAATTCGTGGTTGTTTAGAAAAAAAGTAGTAATTTTGCACTCGTAAAACCGACATTATGAGGAATTATATCATTGCCGACAATCAAGAGTTGACGCGGTTTGCGTTGGAAAACCTGCTCAAGCAGCATGAGGAGAATGTGTTGTTTAAGGCCTACGACAAAGCAGGGTTGGTGGACCTGCTGAGGGAGCACGAGAATGCCGTGGTGCTGCTCGACTACACGCTGTTCGACTTTGCCGACGAGGACCAGCTACTCATCGTTGCCGAGCGTTTCAACCTGTCCGACTGGATATTGATTAGCGACGACCTCACGCCACAGTTCATCCGTCGCGTGGTCTATTCTTCCCACCAGTTCAGCGTGGTATTCAAGGACGGTCCCTTGAGTGAGCTGCGCGAGGCACTGAATGCCGTCAGTCACCATACACGCTATCTCAGTCAGCGAGCCCTTGAGACCGTCATCACCCAACAGCAGGAAGAGGACAAGGCCGACAGCATTCTGACCCAGACCGAGACGGAGATTGTCAAGGCCATTGCTCAAGGCAAGACAACCAAGGAAATTGCCGCCGAGCGCTTCTCCAGCGTACACACCATCACCACTCACCGCAAAAACATCTTCCGCAAACTGGGCATCAACACAGCGCACGAAGCGGTGAAATACGCGCTCCGCGCGGGGTTGATAGATCCGTCAGAATTCTACATCTAAGTGGTTCGGCCAGAAAAAACTCATTTGTTTAACTGTCTGCATATTTTTTTATCAGTCTAAACTGATAGCGGAAGACCAGACAGGCCATACCGAGATAGACAGCTGCCTGAATCCAGAGGATGCGAAGCTCGGGCAGGACCTGGCTGACGCTGGCACCCATCGAGTTGACACGAATGAAGGCACGAACACCGAAGGTGCTGGGGAAAAGCCACGACACGCCCTGCCAGTAGCTGGGAATGCTGAACTGCGGCCACGATACACCAGTCATAAACAGCAGCGGCACAGATACGAATACCATCAGCAACATGACGTTCTCGCGATAGCGTACCAGGCACGACACCGTCAAACCGAAGAAAACGCTGGCCAAAGTATAGGGCAACAGCATCCAAAACAGATTCCAACCAGTACCCAACTGCGGGAAGGAGAACATGGCGGGGACAGCCATAGAGAGGTAGGCAGCGGCAACGGCGCCTATCATGCAGTAGCAGAGCGCCTTACCCCAGACTATACGGTAGGCACCACGATAGTGCGGGTCGTCATCAGGAATGAGTTGGCCATTGCGATGACGCTCACGGGCCGTACCGGCAGCCATGCCGATACCGAGAGCTAGCGCCTGTTGCAGGATCAACATGAGCACGGCAGGCAGCACGCACGAGCCATAGCCACCCGAATTGTTATACATCACCACAGCGTCAACAGCCAATGGCTGCGCAGTGATGGCATCCTCACGCTTGGTGTAGTTACCTGCTTTCTTAATGTTCAAGCCCGCGCCAAGCCGTCCTGCCTCGACCATGGCGGTCTGATAGATGGCCTTGTAGGCCAGCATCAGCGACATGTCGCAATAGACGCTAACATGAGCCTGTTCTCCACGATTGATACACTCGGCGAAGTCGGAAGGAATGAGGTAGATACCACGTACCAGCTGTCGGCTGACCAGCGAACGGGCCTCGTCGAGATCCTGGGCATAATACTTGATATGAACGTCGGGCGAGGCGTCGCAGTCATTGAGGAACTGGCGCGACAACGCCGAGTGCGACTGGTCGACCACCACCACCGGCGTCTCGCGCAACGACTCGTTGTTGTAGATCCACGAATAGATCAAGGGGTAGCCCAGCGGCACAATGACGAGGAACAGCAGCACGCCCTCGTCTTTGACGACATGCAGCAGTTCCTGCCGGAAGATATAGAGCACATCGGTGAAGTGCTCGCGTAGTCTGTTAAGGAATGTAGACATAATTCAGCATTGCGTTTTTAACCTTACTAAGCACGAACCAAGGCAGCAGCGTGAAGGCCATGAGCGCCACAAGGTGGAACCAGACATCAATGACGGGGAAGCCATTGAGCACCGTTGCCTGATAAATCATCCAGTAGTGACGCAGTGGAAACAACCACGACATGGCCTGCAGCGCAGGATCCATGGCCACCACGGGGAACGCCGAGCCACACATGGAAATGCTGAGCACCGACCACAGGGACGAGATACTCATCGACATGCGCAATGACGGCATCAGACCAAAGGCGAAGATGCCAAAGCTAAGGCCTGCCGACACCTGCAGGAGGACGAGCCGACCAATGCTCCAGACACCACCGAGACGAGGGAAGTGAAGCACTTCGAAGATGTACCATTGGTAAAACATGATGACGAGGGTGAATACCAGTGCGTGAACAATATACTTGCCTATAATAGCCACGAGAATATTGTCCTCAGCGAGGGCGAGCCATTCCTTCCCCGTATCAAATTTCATTTCCATACCAAGGGTGTAAGCCGAGAGCAGGGCCATGAAGAGCATCAGGATGCCCGGTACAAAGGTCGTCGTCAGTGAGTAATTATAAGAGCCATAAGGATTGGCTATCATGTGGGCATCAACCGTCACTGGCTGTAGCGAGGCCTTGATCTGCTCTTTTGACGCACCTTTGGCAGAGAGCGTAGCCTGGCCGACGGCAGCCGATCCAAGCAAACCGATGGTTTTCATGTCCTTCATAGCCATGGACCCTGCCGTCATACACGTCATCGTATAATAGTACGAAATCTTGGGCAGACGACCCGCAAGCAACTTAGCTGACGTACCTCCGGGGATATAGAGGTAGGCATATACCTTGCCTTCCTGCATGGCGTTGCGAGCCTCGGTGACGTTGGCGAACCGATAGACGACACGTGAATTCTGCATAGCGTCGAGATTGCGGACGAGAGCGCGTGAGGTGGCGCTGTTGTCCTGGTCAACCACGCCGATGGGCAGGTCCTGCGGTGTTCCTTCGTCGAGCATCGTGGTGAAGAATACCACAACCAGTAGCGGAAACACAATCATGCAGAAGCCGTAAATGCGGTTCTTACGCAACATGTCGAGCTCGCGCAGGGCTACGTGAACGATATTTGAGAGATATTTCATTATTCTTACCTCTTACTTCTTGAGTATCACGGACATTCCTGGGCGCACATCATCAACCTTCTCTATGGGACGAGCCTTTACCTCGAAGGTCTTCTGATCGTATTGTCCACTGGCCTTAGTAGCTTTCCAAACTGCAAACGAGCCTTTGTCCTTCATCGACGTAACTTTCATCTTCGTCTCCTTGTCAAGAGCCGGAATGAGGACAGTAATCTCCTGCCCTACCTTGACATCCTTCAACAGGTCCTCACGGATATTGAATGTAGCCCACTGGTCCTCCATCACAGCAATGGTCATAATAGGCGTACCAGTGCCAACGAGCTCGCCCACCTTCGGATAGACATCGGTAACCTCACCAGCCATCTGGGCAATCTGAACTGTCTCGCGAACGTAGCCCTCCACTTCCTGCACAGCACCACGGGCCTGGCCAACCGTGGCAGAAGCAGCGCGCTTCTCCTCGGCACGGACACCGTTCACAGCCATGTCGTACTGGCTTTGTGCAGCCTTCACCTGTGCCTGAGCCGACTTGTACATAGCCTCGGCCTCGTCAAACTTCTGGGCAGAAATAACCTCCTCGTCGAAAAGTACCTTCATACGATTGTATGACTTCTCAGCAATCTCAAGTCCGGCCTTAGCCTGCTCTAAAAGCTGTTTGGCGGCCTGAATCTGCTCCTTACGGGCACCGTTCTGCGCCATCTGCTCTATAGCCTGGGCAGCATCGGCGGCACTACGAGCCTGCACCATCTTTGCCTCTACCTCGGGAGCCTCGATGATAGCCAGCGTATCGCCAGCCTTCACAAAATCGCCCTCCTTCACACGGAGTTCAAGGATACGACCAGGAACCTTGCCCGACACACGATACTCCTCGACTTCCATTTCACCCTGTATCACTTCGGGATCACGACCTAGGGCCAGGAAACCGATAAGTGCTACGATTGCTACTACTGCTGAGAATCCTGCCACAGCCAGCAGGATATTGTTATGCTGTTCTTTTGCTTTGTCTGCCATATTATTTACTTTTTAAATTTTTAATTTAACAATTACTGCAACGTTCCCAGGGCTTTCTGCAGTTCTACCTGACTCAATTTCACACCAATCTCGGCATCAATCTTCTGCGACTGGGCCTGATTCCAGGCAGTCTGGGCCTCCATAACGGTGGTAAACGATGCTGCCCCCTCCTTGAATGCGAGATTAGCCATGCGCAGATTTTCGTCGGCATTAGCAACATTCGCCTGTGCCATAGCCAGTTTCTTCTGGGCTTCCTTCACCTTGAAGTTATTCTGACTTACCTGCAGGTTCACCATCTCGCGGGCATCGTCCAGTTCAAGTCTGGCCATAGCCGTAGAGCCTTTCGAGGCACGTACCTTATACATCACGTCGCCCCAGTTCCAGATGGGAACACGTACCACGACACCAACATTCCAGACACCACCGAACTTCTTCTCAAAGCCGTTGAACGTATTCGGATTGGTCACAGCATAACCGCCAGTCACCATGACCTGCGGCAGGTTCCCTGCTTTCAGCACTTTTGTCGTCTGGTTCGACAGGTCCACAGCATTCTGCAGTACCTTCAACTCCGGTCTATTCTGAAAAGCCACATCAGTACCACCTTCTGCAATAACCAATTCTTCATGATTCATTTTTAATTCTTCACTCTCTTCATCTGCTAGTTTGACATCCTCGTTCTCAGGCATGCCGCACAACTGACATAGCAGCATCTTCGAGAGCTCCAGACCGTCGGTCACCTGGGTCAGTGCCATCTCGGCCTCATTCAATCTGACGCTGACACTCAGACCGTCGCCTTTGGTAGCAACGCCTTGGTCAATCATCTTCTGCACGTCACCCTTCAGCTTACGCACCAGTGCCACGTAGCTCTCAGCCAGCGTCTGCTTATGTCGCAAGGAAACAACCTGCCAGTAGACTTGGTCGATATGATACAAGGTGCCTTGCTTCTTCATCTCCAAGGAGTTCGCAGCCATCTGCTCATTGATATCCGCCATCTTATTCGCTGCCACGATGGCACCACCCATGAAGACAGGCTGCGTCACCGTCACAGCTCCGGCAAACATGTTGCGCGTGTCGGTGCGGAAACCATCTACAATGCCTGTACCCACATGGTTCAGCACACCCGCAAACTGTCCCATGTCGGCAGCAATCTTTGTCTGAACATCAACCGGCAGTGCAGCTACCAGCGGCGACAGCGCATCCTCTAGTTTGGCCGAGGTGTTCGTGCCTAAATTGCTCAATGCAGCCTTCTGGTCGTCATTGAGAAGGGATACCTCCCTATTCATCCACACATACCCGCCCACAGCGTTCACCTTAGGCAGATACTGCGTGCGTGCCGACTTCCGCAGGTTGGCGCTCACCTCCTGCTTCATCTTCGCCACACCCATCTGTTTGTTGTTCCTCAGTGCCATCGCCCTGCAACTGTCGAGCGTCAGCAACCGCTGGGCCTCAGAAGTCAGTGGCAACAACATGAGTAATCCGAGCATCGCTACTCGAAGTTTCTCTGTCATTTTCATTATTGACTTGTTCATGTTATACCTTATTAAACAAATTGAAAAACATTTTCCAAAAACATGGTTTCTATATCTCACTTTTTACTGGTAAGGCGCACTGCCATCATGGTGAGGTCGTCACTCTGCTCGGTGTCACCCACAAACTGGTGGACAACGGCGGTCATCGTTTCAATCAGTTCCTGAGGAGACCCTTTGGTGGATTTGATAACCTCGTCGATGCGCTTTCTTCCAAATAGTTCTTTAGTGGAGTTCTCAGCCTCAGTCAGACCGTCAGTATAAAGAAAGAGGGTCATTCCGGGAACCAACTCTGTTTCTTGCTCTGAGTATTTCAAGTCCGGTGCGACACCAATAGGGAGATTGGAATTGCAGGGAAGCAGTGCAGCTTGGACGTATGGTGCTTCGTGACCAGCGTTACTATAGCACATATGTCCCGTCGACAAATCGAGCACGCCAACGAACAGCGTAACAAACATACACTCATCATTCCCATCGCAGATGTTCACATTCATCGTCTCCACGATATGGCTCGGCTTATCGGTATGGGCAGAGATATTACGGAAGAGCGTCCGGCTGACAGCCATCACCAGCGAGGCCGGCACGCCTTTTCCCGACACGTCGCCAATACAGAAGAACAGTTTCTCATCGCGGATGAAAAAGTCATAAAGATCACCGCCGACCGCTTTGGCGGGTGATAGCGAAGCATAAAGTTCTATGTCTTTACGATGGGGGAAGGCAGGGAATGTCTTGGGAATCATCGACATCTGAATGCTATGCGCAACATTCAGTTCACTCTCTATGGAAGCCTTGGCTGCGGTCGATACCTTCAGTTCCTCCATATATTGCTTTAATGACTGTTGCATGGTGCCGAACGAGTCGCGCAGTTGAGCCACCTCGTCGTTGTGTTTGAACGTGGGCAGCGGCGCGTCAAAGTTACCTTTGGCTACCTCTTGGGCCGACTCGGACAGGAATGCCAATGGCTTGGTAGCACGGTGGATGCTCCTGATTGTGAAGAAGAAGATGACAAAACAGCCAATACCCATACAGAAAAGGATGGAAATGGCAAGTATTTCACCCCATGCAAATACCAGATCGCGGTGCTGTATAACGGCCACTGTCCAATCAGTAGAGGCTAACGGCTTGAAATTAACATAATACGGTGTACCCTTCAGATCCTTCATCTCTTGTTGACCAAACACTTTCTCTTGCTCAGCCTGGAGAATATTGAGATCAAGGGTGTCAGAACCCAATATTCTGTTGCCCTTACTGTCGATGATTTGAACAGAGAAATATATGATGTCATCACTAATCTGTGGAGGGTCATCGTTTCTGAAAAATTCTTTCTTGACTATTTTCTGTACTTCGTCGATAACCTCGTTGAACCATAAATAATTCAGGTCAACGCCATACACGCCCACCTTTCGGCCCTGACGGTCGACGATAGGCAACACATAACTGCAGTACATAGCACTGTCAACGGAATCGTCAAAGTAGGGAGCCGTAAGATAGCCCAAATCCTGTCTGTCCAAACTGAGACCTTTCTCATACCACGGGCCATTGAAATAGTCATGGCTTGATGAGCCTATCTGCTGGTGCTCAAGCCGGGTACTGTCGGCATGGTAAACGTAGGCTTCAAACCAGTGACCTTGGCCTTCGAAATAGTCAGGCTCGAAGGCAGCAAAACAACCCAAGAACTTGTTCACGTTAATTTCGCGCTCCAGAGCATCGAATACATGCTCTGGACTCTGCAAGTTTCTCTCAATCTCGTCACGGTTGTTGGCCGCCGCTATATGCACTGCCCATAGTGTCGACTCTATCTTACCTTCAATCCCGTCAACGACATACTGCCCACGCGAACTGCTGTTCAAGAGTGAAACTTTAAAGACAAAAGTAAGTATGGCTCCAATGATCAGCACATTGAAGAACGACATGATTCCGACAACACACCAAGTGATGCGGCGCGACAGCTTGCTCTTTTTCATTTTACTTTTCGCTTTTCGACTGCAAAGATACGATTTTTTTTCCATTTCCCAACTCCTTTAAGAAGGTAGAAATGGACGGAAATATGGCAGAGGGTAGCCTTTACGATTATTTAACAAAATTTACACTCTGCTAGTCTATCGTAAAGGTTGTTGCGTATCAGCATGGAAGTAGGGAAATGGGCAGGCATACCAAACGTTTGGTATGCGAAATGACATATAGGTGGGATTGTGGAAACGGGGAAATATCTGTACCTTTGCAGCGTGAAAGATTAAAAATAAAGATTAAACATTATACATTATTAATATAAAAGGATAAGATTATGACAAAGATTGCAAAACAGTTGACTGAGCTCGTCGGCAACACCCCACTCTTAGAGCTCAACAAGTATTCACAGGCAAAGGGTCTGGAGACCCCCGTGATAGCCAAAGTAGAGTTTTTCAACCCCGGCGGCAGCGTGAAAGACCGTATCGCACTGGCGATGATTGAGGACGCAGAAGCAAAGGGCATCCTGAAGCCCGGTGCGACCATCATCGAACCCACCAGCGGAAACACGGGCGTAGGACTGGCACTGGTATCAGCCGTCAAGGGTTACCGTCTTATCCTTACCATGCCCGAAACCATGAGCGTGGAGCGTCGCAACCTCGTGAAGGCATACGGTGCCGAGGTGCGTCTCACCTCTGGCAAGGACGGCATGCCAGGTGCCATCCGCGCTGCCGAGGAACTGCGCGACTCGATTCCCGGCGCAGTCATCCTACAACAGTTTGAGAACGGTGCCAACCCTGCCAAGCACTATGCTACGACAGGCCCTGAGATTTGGCGCGACACGGACGGACAGGTAGACATCTTCATCGGCGGTGTGGGTACCGGCGGTACCATCAGTGGCACAGGCAAGTATCTGAAAGAGCAGAATCCCAACATTCAGATCATCGCCGTGGAGCCTAAGTCTTCGCCCGTCTTGAACGGTGGTCAGAGCGGTCCCCACAAGATCCAGGGTATCGGTGCCGGCTTTATTCCTAAGACCTACGATGCTGACGTCATCGACGAAGTCTTTGATGTCGAGAACGACGATGCCATCCGTACGGGTCGTGAGATTGCCCAGCAAGAAGGTCTGCTGGTAGGCATCTCGGCCGGCGCAGCCCTCTATGCTGCCATCCAAGTGGCCAAGCGCCCAGAAAATAAGGGCAAGAAGATTGTTGTCCTCCTGCCCGATACCGGCGAGCGTTACCTCTCTACCGTACTCTATGCCTTTGAGGATTATCCTCTTTAATGTTCTAAGGCAGCAAACAACTGATCGAGGGCGGCATCTGCGTCGCCCTCGCTTTCGTTCAACAGGGTGACAAACTTCGAGCCGATGATGGCACCGGCGGCATTGTCCTGGGCAGCCTTCAGTGTCTGGGCATTCGAGATGCCGAAACCAATCATGCGGGGATTGCGCAGGTTCATCTGATGAATGCGGCGGAAATATTCCTGTTTCTGGTCATCGAAACTCTTCTGGGCGCCGGTGATGGAGGCAGAGGAAACCATATAGATGAAGCCGTCGGTGTTGTCGTCGATGAAACGGATACGCTCCTCACTGGTTTCTGGCGTGATGAGCATGATAACACGCAGGTCATACTGGTCGGCAATAGGTTTTACGACTTTCTGGTAGTCGACGAAGGGCAGGTCGGGAATAATCATACCACTAACCCCGCTCTCCACACAACTCTGACAGAAGTTCTCAATACCATAATGGAGAATGGGATTCAGATAACCCATCAGCACCAAAGGAATCTGCACTTCGGCCTTGACAGCTTTCAGTTGCGCAAAGAGAGTTTTTAGATTCATACCGTTCTTGAGGGCTGTCGTTGCCGCACTCTGGATGACAGGACCGTCGGCCAGCGGGTCGCTGAAGGGAATGCCGACCTCGACCATAGCAATGCCTCGACGCTGCATGGCGAGAATGACATCAGCAGTGCCTTCGAGAGTGGGACAACCGGCACAGAAATATAAGGAAAGGAGTTTCTTGTCCTTGCTGTTAGCAAAAAGTTGATTGATCTTATTCATGGTTCAATACGTTTAAAAATTCTTGTAATAGATAGATGTCTTTAAAGGCGGGCGACAGCTCAAAACGGGAGTTAAGGTCGATACCCGCACACTGGGGATGACGGATGGCCTTGACACGATCTGCATCATCAGGGCCGATGCCTCCGCTCAACAGGAAAGGGGTAGGACCGCTATAACCATCAAGCACACTCCAGTCGAATTTTTCGCCGTTGCCACCGACCGACTTTCCCTTGGTATCAAAAAGGAAATAATCGACCTTACCCGCATAGTCCTTCGTCTGCACGAAGTCAGCGGCAGTAGCAATATTGAAAGCCTTGATGACAGAACGGCCTTGCAACTGAGCGACATACGCCGGTGTCTCATGCCCATGTAGTTGGATGACGTCAAGGGCATAGTCGTCAGCGATGCGCATCAGTGTCTCTATCTCCTCATCAACGAAGACGCCCACACGCTTGCATCGCGTCGGCAAATAGGATGGACGCTCAGCCACATAACGACTGGAACGGGGCCAGAAGATGAACCCCATCAGGTCAATACCCAACGCCTCGACCTGACGGATATTCTCCTCATCACGCATACCACACACCTTGATTAGTTCACAGTTCATAGTTGTGAGATAAAGTCGTTGAGGGCCTGACCGGGATCAGGGGTCTTCATAAAGTTCTCGCCAATGAGGAAGCCACGGAAACCAACCTGGCGTAATGCCTTCACCATGTCAGGGTTCGAGATACCGCTCTCGCTCACCTTCACAGCATCTTTGGGCAACAGCTCTGCCAGACGGAAGCTGTTCTCTACATCGGTAACAAACGAACCGAGATTACGGTTATTGATACCATAGACGTCTGGTTGTAAATCACAATAATCCAGTTCTTTCTCGTCGTGCATCTCAAGCAACACTTCCAGACCGAGTGCATGTGCCTTATCCATCAGGGTCTTGCACTGCAACTTGGTCAGACAGGCAGCAATCAGCAGCACGGCAGATGCTCCACAAAGGGCAGCGGCATAGAGTTGTGCCTCGTCGATAACGAAGTTCTTATAAAGGATGGGCAATGTGACGCCACTCCGCCGGGCCATGCGGATGAAGTCATCATGACCGCCGAAATAGTACTCGTCAGTGAGGATGCTGAGGGCGGCAGCACAATGCTGCTGATAGCTCAGTGGAATGAGATCTGCCCTACCATCTTCCTTAATCCAACCTTTCGAAGGAGAACGACGCTTGAACTCGGCAATAATACCGGAGTCGCTCTTCAGCAAGGCCTGGCGCAAAGATGGCTTAGGAGCACAGAGGACTTCCAGTTCCTGCTGTTTGTGAGCGACAATTTCCTGTAGGATGTCCATGGCTTACGAATTGAGTTCAACGAATTTCTTAAAGGTACGGAGGGCGGCACCACTGTCAATGCTCTCGCGGGCAATGGCCACACACTCCTCAATGCTCTTCTGTCCCTTCTCCAACACCTGAATACCAAAAGCGGCATTAGCCAGCACGATATTCTTCTGCGCGGGCAAGGCGCAGTTCTCCAAAACAGAATCGAAAATCTGTGCAGCTTCTTCCTCAGTGGCACCACCGACGAGTTCCTCGGGTTTGGCAATGTCGAAGCCAAGGTCGGAGGGCGAGAAGATGCGCTCATAGTCCTTGGTGGTTACCTTGAAGTCGCCTGTGAGGGATATTTCATCGTAGCCGTCAATAGAGTTCACAATACCATAGTCGATGCCGAGACGCTGGTAGACGGCGTGGTACAACCGCATCTGGTCAAGGTTGGCAACACCCAGCAACTGACACTTGGGCTGACTGGGATTGACGATGGGGCCTAACAGGTTGAAGATGGTCGGGAACTGGAGTGCCTTACGAATAGGGCCCACAAACTTCATGGCCTTGGCAAAAAGCTGGGCATGGAGGTAGACGATACCGGCCTCATTGAGACTCCGGTTCAGTCGGTCAATATCATCCGTGAACTTGATGCCGTGGTGCTGGATGACGTTCGAGGCACCACTCACACTGGTAGCGGCGTAATTTCCGTGTTTGGCAACCTTATATCCAGCACCGGCAATGACAAAGCAGGCGGTAGTGGAGATGTTAAAGGTGTTCTTGCGGTCGCCACCAGTGCCGACGACATCGATGTACCGATCGGCCTGCAGAAGGGCCGGGACGCCCGTCTCCAGGATGCCGTCGCGAAAGCCCAGCAGCTCGTCGACGGTGACGCCACGCATCTGAAGACACGTCAGCAGGGCCGTAATCTGCTCGTTGGGGTACTCACTATGCGTAATGCCAATCAAAATAGCCTTCATCTCCTCACGGGAGAGCTCTTCGTGATTTAACAGGCGGAAGAGATAGCCTTTCATGGTCTGTTCCATATCTGTGTTGTTTTAATGTTTTCTAGTTTACTTGTATTCTTGATTACCTTTACAAAAAGAGCCAGTTCTGTATCATCTTCCGTCCGTCTGGCGTCAGCACGCTCTCCGGATGGAACTGGATGCCACGGACGTTGAGCGTTCTATGGCGCAGGGCCATCACCTGCCCCTCGTCGCTCACGGCAGTGACTTCCAGACAATCGGGGAAACCGTCTTTCGAGACCACCCACGAGTGATAGCGGCCTACCGTTGTATCACGCTCAAGACTGCTGAAGATGGGATCGTCGGCGATAACATGACAGGGAGTGGCTACACCGTGAAAGACATCTGAGAGGTTTTCCAACTGAGCCCCAAACACCTCACCGATGGCCTGGTGGCCCAAGCAAACACCCAAGATGGGCTTCTTGCCGGCGTATGTACGAATGACATCCAGCAGAAGACCTGCCTCAGACGGGATGCCAGGACCTGGCGAGAGAATAACCTTGCTGTATGGGGCTAACTCAGACAATTCAAACTGGTCATTGCGAAGCACATCCACCTCAGCGCCTAACTCCTTGACTAAATGACTCAAGTTATAGGTAAACGAGTCGTAGTTGTCGATGATAACTATTTTCATAACTGTTCTGCTTTTTGAATGGCCTTCCTTAGAGCCCCGAGTTTATTATTTACTTCCTGCAATTCATAGTCCTCATTGCTTTTGGCAACGATGCCACCACCAGCCTGGAACCACAACTCACCATTACGGGAGACAAAGGTACGGATGGTGATAGCCTGGTTCAGGGAACCGTCCAGACCGATGATGCCGATACATCCACCGTAGGCTCCACGGTTATGGGGTTCATATTCTGAGATAAGCTGCATGGCACGTACCTTGGGGGCACCAGAGAGGGTGCCGGCTGGAAAGGTGTCGATGAAAGCCTTGACGGGATCCTTGTCGGCATCGAGTTCACCAGACACCCGCGAAACTAGATGGATGACGTGCGAATAGTACTGGATGTCCTTATAATAGTCTACCTTCACATGATGACAGTTACGGCTTAGGTCGTTACGCGCCAGGTCGACCAGCATGACGTGTTCGGCATTCTCTTTAGGGTCGTTGCGCAGAAATTCTGCCCCCCGGCGGTCAGCCTCGGCATCGCCTGTGCGCTTCGTCGTTCCGGCAATGGGGTCTATATACGCCTTCCTGCCCTCTATCCGACAATGGGTCTCCGGGCTGGAACCGAAGATACGGAACCCGCCGAAGTCGAAATAGAAGAGATAGGGCGAGGGATTGATGCTCCGCAAGGCACGGTAGAGTTTAAAGTCATCTCCCTCATAACGCTGGATGAATCTGCGGCTCAGCACAATCTGAAACACATCACCTCGCAGGCAGTGCGCAATACCTTTTCGGATATTGGCCTTGTGCTCTTCATCGGTAAGCGTTGAACGGACGTCACCAACAGGATGGAAATCATACGCTTTCACGTTGCCGCGGTTCATCGCCTTCAGCACACTGTCGATGTCAGCAGCATCACCTAACGTCACGATGCGAAGCATGTTGTTATGATGGTCGAACACTATCACCACCTTATATAATATATAGAGCAGGTCGGGAGCGTCGTTCTTCTCCTGTGTCTCATCCTTGACGGCTATGTCCTCGAAATAGCGTACAGCATTGAACGAGGTATAGCCGAACAACCCACAGACGCTGGCATCGTCACCGCTCACCTGGATGCAGTCTATCAGTTCATGGATAGCTTTGTCCGACTGATAGTCTTTGGTTATCGGATGTTCCTGCTGGCTTCCGTCAGGATAGGAAATGGTGGCTAGGCCATGTCCGATGGCAACAGAGGCTATCGGGTTGATGCCAATAAACGACCGTGAATTGCTGGCATCATGATAGTCGGAACTCTCCATCAACGCACTCTGCGGATAGAGGTCTCTCAGCCGCATATATACCCCGACGGGTGTATACAGGTCTGCCAGAATGGTCTGGCTGGTTGTCGTATAGTTGAATGTTTTCATATCGCGAAAAATCTTATCGTTAGAAATCCACCTTTTTTACTGTTCCGTGACCATATCCTTGTTCTTCAGGTACGTCTCAATGTCCTTGTCACCGCGACCGCTGACGGTGAGCACCACCACGTCGTCCTGTTTAAAGGTTAGTTTGGAAAGTGCTGCAATGGCATGGGCGCTCTCAATGGCTGGGATGATGCCTTCCAAGCGCGTCAACTCATAACCGCCTCGGATGGCCTCGTCATCGTTGATGCTCAGTACCTGCGTACGTCCCTGCTGGGCCATATTGCAATGCATCGGTCCTACACCGGGATAGTCAAGGCCGGCACTGATAGTAAAAGCCTCTTGAATCTGGCCGTCCTCGTCCTGCATCACCAGCATCTTGGCACCATGCAAGATGCCTACTGTCCCACGGTGAATCGTCGCTGCCGTATAGTCGGTATCCCAGCCATGACCACCTGCCTCGGCAAGCACAATCTTCACCCGCTCGTCATCCATGTAGTGGTAGATGGTACCGGCAGCATTACTGCCGCCGCCGATGCACGCCACCAGATAGTCAGGGTACTCGCGGCCTATCTTTTCCTCCAGCTGCCACTTGATTTCCTCGGAGATAACGCTCTGCATCTGGGCTACCAGGTCGGGATACGGATGGGGGCCCATCGTCGAGCCGACAATATAAAAAGTATCTGCAGGATGGCAGCACCAGTCACGAATAGCCTCCGAACAGGCATCGCTCAATGTCATGTTACCCGTCCTCACAGGATGCACTTCAGCACCGAGCATCTTCATGCGCTCCACATTGGTATGCTGCCGTTCCACATCGGTGGCACCCATAAAGACCTCACACTGCATGCCCATCAATGCACAAACGGTGGCAGTAGCCACGCCGTGCTGTCCAGCACCCGTCTCGGCTATGATGCGCGTCTTGCCCATCTTCTTTGCTAACAGGATCTGCCCAATAGTGTTATTGATCTTGTGAGCACCCGTATGGTTCAAGTCCTCGCGTTTCAAATACAGCTGACACCCGTACTTCTCGCTCATCCGCTGGGCGAAGTACAAG
>Ga0247611_10001385_pt1 | contig 43276 bp, 42 predicted proteins | sample 177DNAGHGhighgp2_FD_192422 | JGI IMG/M metagenome (GOLD analysis project Ga0247611, IMG submission 192422) | Sheep rumen microbial communities from Palmerston North, Manawatu-Wanganui, New Zealand - 1770 DNA GHGhigh gp2 | ecosystem: Host-associated > Mammals > Digestive system > Stomach > Rumen... | reverse complement strand
TTCCTCATCTTCTTCCGATACTAAACGTAACTTATTTATACATCTATCAAGTAAATGGTGAGCTGGAACTGGACCTCTATCCCCGATTATCTCTTTTATTCTATCGTTATTTTCAACTAGATTTAAATACTTACCATCTGGGAATAAGAATGAGCAACCAGTAGCATAATTATCTGAGAACGTAAACTTAGAGTTTTCTAATGCTTGTCGTACCGGTTTAAGTTCCTGCATCCTTTTCTCTATTTCATCCATACTAACGATTCTCGTCTAATCTTCTTCTTTGTCTAGGTTTTTCTGTAGGTAACTCCATAACATCTTGTTTCCACCCATCAACATATTCTTGGAAATGATTACCACCGAGTTTACTGTATGTATTATACAATTCCATCCACGATGCCTTATCATTTGTCGAGGCATAATGTTTTTCATCCTTATAATAATCTCTTGCTTTCTTCATATCATTACGGAGAAGTGTGACTGTGCCTTCTGTATTCTGTGCGAGGTTACCTTTAATTTGGGAAACATCTGTTGCAATCGGAGTTATCTTAGCATCTAGTGCTGCATTAATCAATGTCATTAAGGCTGCATTATTTGCGGCTACCTTAGCTGCTTCCTCTTCTTCTTTTTTCTTTTCTTTGTCCTTAAATCTCTTAGTTGTATGTAAGCTCATAAATACTCCAAATCCACACAAAGTTAAGATAGAAACGACAAAGGCACCTATTGATAATATTAGCTTTACTATTTCAATAACGTCCATGTTCTACTCTCCTTAATGTCTACTATAAAATTACTTAATTTTATCATTTAATTTAGCCCCTGAAAATATACTAGCTCAATACTTCTATAAAATAAAAAGAACCACTGAGCTTTTAAACTGAGTGGTCATACTGTTACTTACTTTAACTTAGCTGTTTTTATCTTGAATAAGCTTTTCAATTCCCTCAATCCATTTATCAAACGTAATGGATTCGAAAAACATACCTTCAAAATAGAATCTACTTCTTATTTGTTGCAAAATATTTGCTTTCACTTGCGGTGGAATATCCAATGCATATTGTTTAAACTTCTCGTAATACTCAGCAAATCTTTTCTCTGTAGCATCTCTATATTCTTTATTTTCCTGATTAATCCACTCATCCTTATTCATTGTGAAGTAAGCATCATAAATCATTGAAGCAGAATACATCTTAGCAGCCTCTACTTTACCTCGTGATAATAACTGCTCAACTAACGCTGTATTACTATCTAACATATTATTATATGTCTTAAGAATATATTTAAAATCTCTTCTACAGACAGATTCATCTCTCCACTTCCATAAATAAAATGGTGTAGGACAATATACGGCTTTATCTGTACAATTTAAAGCTAAACAATTAAAATATGAATCTTCATGAATGGTTAATGCGGGATTCCATCTAATATTATTATCGATAAGATATTGTCTTCTATAGACTTTACCGTGAACAAATGTAGAATCTTGTTCCCTATTAAGGAATAGGTGTTGTTCCACATCAGGTATCTTTGATTCCTCTAAGAACGTGGAGTTCATAGCATCGAAGCCACCTCGCATCTGTCCAAATATAATCCATAAACCACACATGTTAAAAAACATATCATCAGCATCACAAAACATCACATAATCTGCTTTTGATTCTTGAAAAGCTCTATCTCTAGCAGCTGACACACCACCATGTTCAGCTTTAATGTATTTTATTTTAAATGGATACGATTTTAATAATTTCTTAGTTAAAAATGTTTCGCTTCCATCATTAACTATAATAACGCCAAGTTCATCGAAGTTTATACACTGTTGAAATGCCAAACTATCTAATAATGGCTTAATTATAGAATCATCCTCATTAAATTGTGGAACTAAAATATCTAATGTCATAATAAAATCATCCTTCTTTTATATTATACATTATTTTAAATACAATGTCAACAGATAAACTATTTTCCATAATTGGTTATTGTATTGCTACTACGTAGTCCGTATATAGCTGTGTTACATTGCTGGTCGTGAATAAGTTTACTCCTTGAGTAGCTACTCTAGAGGTATCAGTCTGACTTACACCTGTGCCCATAAACCTGTGATATGGAGATAAAATATTACAAAATATGGCTAACATATAATAACTGTAATACACACCACCATTTGATGTGAATCTGCCAAATCCTGAAACAGGATATTGCCTGTAAGCGGTACTGAATCCCCTATCATACAGAACCTGCCACACCTCCTCAGTAGTCGTCATAGATGTTGACTTGCTTGTTATAAGTTGTAATGAAATTACCACATTAGTACTTGACAGCACAATATTATGCTGCCAACCTACAACAACCGGGCACCCTCTGAATGTAAAATTACCACTTGGGCAATATACATTTACTATTCCATTGTTGGTATTAGTATTAGTAAGGTAGATATTACCACTGGTAGAAAGACGGATATTATTTTCACCATATATATTTACATCCTCACCTGCATTTAAATTGATATTGCCCATTCCTGATAGTGAAGCCGATATATCGACATTTGGATAATATCCACCTGAAAGCCACATCTCTATATAGGGAATTTGATAACCAGCAAGACTACCTGTCCAAATTCGAACTTTGCTTCCACCATAAATATAGTTTGAACCACTCGCATATAAAGCCGTAAAACCACTAGCACTTAAATTCACATTACCACTAGCACTTAAATTCACATTACCACTAGCACTTAAATAAATATATGAACCTGCATAGATAGATATATTTTTATTAGCTGTAATATATACAGAACTACCTGCATCAAGAGAGAGAGTACCGCCAGCACCTTGGCCTACAATAGCATAGTTGGCAATAATAGACATATCACCTGGATATAAAATATTTTTAGCATATAAACTTGCGAATCCTCTGTTCGAATTTCCTAGTGCAATAGAGTCATTGGTAGAAGGAACGATAGAACCATACAAAGAAGTAGTTCCACCAAGAGGAACATATTGAGTGGAATCTTCAACCAAATACAAATAACTGGAATCTAATCCAGTGTAACTACCTACAGTACCACCACCTGCTAATGTGGAGTATTGACTTGATGTTAGTTTAACTACTTTTTGTAAATCTGCCATAATTTTTATTCCTTTCTCAATTCATCTAAATCTATATTTCGTATCTCTTCTATTATTTCTCGAGAACCTTCTAATTCATCATGTAAGATATTTAACTTTCTTACTTGTTCATCATTAAGTTCATATGAGTTATTCTGTAAGATAGATATACCCATATAGACTTGATACCATCTTTTCTTGTTTAGTTTTCCTTCATTTAATTTAACTATTGTTCCTTTTAAAATATCTATATATTCATTTCTATTATCAGCTATAACATCAAATTTGAATTCAATATCTTCACCAATAAGCTTAATCATCATCTTATTGATATAACTACCATAAGAGTGTTCTTCTTGTTGTATGTTTCTCACTTGTAAGAAATCATTGCCTTTTTCTTCATAAACTTTTCCATGAAAGTATAGATATAGTTTTCTTTTAATTCTTAATGCCTCAAATGGACTTTTAGCAATACATATATAATCTGTATCTTTTGGATGTTCAATATATTTATTACAAGAACTACCTCCAAGATATATTGCTACACATTCAGGTTGTAAGTAATTAAATAATTCTTCTATTGATATTGATATTGTAGTGTCCATACATAATCACCATCTAATTCTTTAACACCTAATTCAAGAATTAATGTAGCATTCTCATCAAACCACTCTTCTGATGATATACATTCAAAATCATAATCCCAAACATATATTTTAACATAGTCAACATAATCAATTGAGTGTAAACCATATGCCGCAACATCTCCATCACGAGTAGATTGACCCAGGCCACCTTCTACAATGTAACCATTTTTATATTTTACTAGAACACATAAATCTTGCTGTGTATCCGAAAAACCGGCAAACAAACATCCAGTAAGGCCATCCCAATAAGAATCACCTGTCTGGTCTCCTGGGTCAAAATATGGACTTAAATATACTGTTTCACCAGAGTAATGTCCCGAAGAAAAATATACTTCTAAATATTCTCTTACTGAACCAAGAACTTGTTCACCTTTTTCTTCAAGAGCAAAATAACCCTCAGCAGGTTTAAACTTCTCTGTACCAATATATACTGTATATTTTTCGTTTGCCATACTTCATTTATATTATACAACTTTTATTTTAAAAAGTTTATCTTAAATCTACTATCTCTACCTTAGAGGCATACGCTGAAATATTTCCTGCGTGAATAACAGTATTTCCATTTATTTTACAGCCTACTCCTGCACCTAATACCACAAACTCAGCATTATCAGCATCACTGAAATCAACTGTTCTATCTGTATCAAAGACACCAAAATTATATGCATTATCAGATGAATTACAAATATAGGCATTATCATCTGACATATATAATATACCAATGTCACGACCTTCAGTTACTCTAGTTCTAATTGAGAAAGCATTCGCTCCTCCTGGGTTTGTAATTGTAGAACCATTTGGTGTTGCTGTTGGAGCATCTAAGTAATAGACAAAATCACTGGCATGCATATTATCAACAGTGTCTGCGTTGCTAACACTTTGACTTCCGATATTAGATGTATTAATTGTACTAATTAAGTTTGTTGCTAAATCAATTCTCTTTACCGCTGTTGTGACATCTGCAGAATCAGTAACGGAAATGACATGATTAGTGTGATAGTCACCACCAGAAGACTCATACACCACTACGGAGAAAGACTGCCAATAACCAAGACGAGGCCACCAGAAACAAAGCTTTCCATCAATACTCATTGCAATAAGTTGAGCAATACCTACATCTGAAAGATTATTAACACCATAATTGATAATAGTGTTGTCCCAAATGTAACCATTAACTTGTGTAAACATTCTACCTTGACCATACAAGTCACCTTTAATTTCCATGTAGAAAGCAACACCTGAAGCATGGTCTGCATCATATTGAAAGTCGGTTGTGACAAGAGTACCGTTAACAAAATTTCTTGGAGAATTCTTTGGTAAAGTAGGATTCTTTGTTACATCATTGACATAACTACTAAAATCTTCTCTTAAAGCAACATCTTTCCAACCTTGAGTTACACCATCTCTTCTATCATAAATTTGAAGAGCTTTTGAAGCACTAAAACCTAAATTGCCTAATATTGTACCATCTCCACCATTGAATATTAGGTTGCAGTAAGTATAGCCAGATTTTGCTTGAAAGACGAATGCAGAATCATCTCGGCCTACTATATACCCACCAGTATTTCCTACTAGGCTTCCATTAACTGTTAAATTACCTGTAACTGTCCCACCACTAAGTGGCAAGTAATTATCTAATAAAGAAGTAATTGCACGGATTTCTTTTGTTGCAGAATTAACAGGGTCTGGTAAAGCATCTACACCATCTATCACAACGTCGGAAATATCATAACCAGTAACGTTATCTCCACAAAGGATTCTATCTAATGATAAACCACCCCAACCATTTATTCCACCAATATAAATGTGTCTCTTATCATAGGAATAAACAGTAATGTCTCTTAATGCATAATCATGAACAGATTTAAAATATTGCCATTGGTCTTGAGCTGACCACCAACAACCATTAACTAATAATTTGCCACCGTTTCCAGACTGATAGTCCTTGCGAATAGTAAATTCTAATGTGAACATCGCCCAAGTGTATGCTCTCTCAGGCAAAGTAATTCTTATATAAGGATGTGTTTGACCTGCATTATAATAGTAACCTAAATTTGTATATACAACATTGCCAATGTTTTTGTGTACAAAAGCATTTGCGTGTTCATTGTCTACAGTATCAGCGTTGCCGCCATTAGCTGGTTGTGCTTCGCCAGTAAATGCAAATCTCTTCCAGTCACTAGTGACAACGCCAGCTTTTCTTCTGAAATAAACGTTATCGCCATGGAAATGAGTAGCAATCTCGGTATAATATCCTTCAGCATTTGCATGGTTCATTATGATATGAGAATACCAGTCATCAGAAGGATTATCAGTAGCACCATAATACTGAGCAAATTGGGCATGACCATCTCCATCTCCTGCCCTATTTGTATAAATTATATTGTAGGCAAGATTTGCACTTCCTACATTAACATAGTCTGCTCTATATGTTCTTAAATAAGAGTCACTACCATTAGTGCCCCAAATTCTAGCAGGAGAAGAGTAATTGCCCTCATCACCACTATTAGAGTTTATATAACCAGTTTGTAAATAACCAGCCTCATCTGTTCTTACAATTTTATTTGCTTCATTATTTCTACCTGCATGTACACCTAAACCACCTACGGTATTTGAATTACCAGCACTATCAGCATAACCAGCACTTATTTTTTCCCAATCCTGTGATTGCCATGTACTTACATTCTTTCTTGCAATATACATGTATTTATCATTATAGCCCCAACGTAAGATAGTACCATATGCTCTACCAGGTGCTTGAGAACCTAACATTGTATATTCAATGCCATTACTATTGTAGACCATTGCATTAGTACTTGTACAAGCATCAAACCAAGCAGTAGCACCACTAAATGGAGAACCACCGCCAATATCAGTTTGATTACCTGCATAATAAACAAAGTCTGATGCATGTTTAGAATCAACTGTGTCTGCATTTCCAGCTGATGTAGCATATCCAACTGAAACATCAGAAGCAGATTGCCATTTTAAAGTTCCACCATCATCAAATGCTTCTATACCTACAAAATAAGGAATTGAACCATTAAATTGTGGTAAATTATTAGTATTAAAATGAACTGGTGATGTTCCATTAGAAAGTTGTAGATATTTATTACTCAAGGATACACCATTTTCTACAATTGAGCCGTTAACAGTAAATGTAACATTTCCAGCATTATCATAGAAGTTTGCTATTTCTCTATATGTTGTCCAATATCCATCTTTATGAGTAACAAAAGAGATATGACCAACATCTCCACTTGAATTACTCCCAACAATGCACAAATCATAAGGATAACCATTTGGATTTAAATCTTGACCTAAACCACTTATACAATCACCTTGGTCACAAGATGCAACTTTAACACCATATCTACCAGAAGATGGACTATAACCACCACCGGCAGAGATGTAGTTAGCAACACTTGAACCTGAACCTTGATTTAATGAGATATAATGACCTGCAGTAAACCAAAGATTGCCATCCATTGTATCACCGGACTTATGAACGAAAGCACTAGCATGTTCGTTATCAACAGTATCGGCATTACCGCCATCTGCTGGGAGTGAAGTCGGTATTTCTTCATATTGAGCAATGCGTTTCCAATCAGTCCATGTGCCATTATTTTTACCACGAACAAATAATCTACCATTTCTATAGTCTTGAGCAATTTGTCCTACCCAATTTTGGTCCCATGCTTGAACATATAATGCACCATCACTTACTGAAGCACCTAAATTTGTACTTGGACCATTAGAGTTATACCAATAAACACCGTTATTTATCACATTATTTGCATCATGTTCTGCATTATTTTGATTTCCAGAATAAAAGAGTGTTCCATCAAAATTTATTCCCATTGCAGATTTAGCACCACTAGGAGATGATTTTCTAATCCAACTATCACCATCTGTAAAAAGAAATGATATTCCACTATAACTACTAGGAGTGTCTTGAGGTACATTAGTATTAATATAATTAAAATAAACAAAACCATTGTTATCTCTAACAGGAATTGTATTAGTACCAACTCCTCCTGATAAAGGATAACCATTAAAGGTAGATGCTTGTACATTTGTAGCACTTACATCACCACTAATAGTAGCATCACTAGTTACTCTTAGGTTTCCTCTTACCAACGTACTATCTAAATCTGCCATAATTTTTATTCCTCTAATTCATTTAATTTAGCATTCTACTATATCTGCAACATCAATTACACCGTCACTATGTAATCTAGCAGAATCTCTTCTACCAGAGACTGCTTCTGTTGTTTTAACTATGCCATTCTTTTCTACTTTATATACATCACCATTAGTTAGGTCATGTAATTGTATATTTGTGATGTATAAATCAGTACCTAATGTTCCTGTGTCTTCATATCCAAATCCCATTTTTAGTCCAGCGTATGAGAGATAAGTTTCGCCAACTGTAAAAGAAGTATTACCACCATTATCAGTGCACACCTTAAATATATCATCATTAATTGTAAAATCCCAAAAACAATCCATTTCACCATTGAAATTAGAAGGTGTCGTCACAAGCTTATTTGAAGTTGTGCTTGGATTTGTTGCACCTGTGCCCCATCCTACTTGACTAGAAAAATATACCTCATTCATTGCTCTAGAAGATTGCCCACTAGCATGCCAAGATAATCTATATCTATGTCCTTTAAATAGACAATCTGAAATAGCCATTGGAGATATACAAATACCACCCCATTGGTTATAATTACTATAAGGGTCATTTGGTTCAGAATAAATTCTAATTCCTTGACTTGTCATTGTTACATTTAAGTTCGCTTGTGTATATGCACCTAAACTATAATTATATGCATAATCACTATCATTCTTATGTGCTTCGTAATTATCTTTTGTAACTACAGATAAGTACAATCTAATTGAATCTTGTGACTCTATTCTATAATTAACATAGGATAATAAATTATTAGTAGTCTCATGCTCTTTAATATATGGGGCAAATAACTTACCATCTTTATCTATGCTTGCTTTTCTATTATATTCTGCCAAGATATCAGAAGCAGATAGAGCGGTGGCATAAATTTTTAAGTCGGCTATTTGTCCATAAAATTGTCTATACGCACCAGATTCTTGCCCAATACTTTGACCATTTGGAACACTAAATGTTCCAGTTGTAGCAACTTTAAAATCCAACTGTCCATTTATATAACCATACATATAAGATTCATCCCACACAATGGCAGTATGTGTCCATTGATTTAAAGGAATTACTGTATTTCCTCCAAAATATCCTTCAGGATTTTTACCATAAGCATAACCAGACAAATAACCATTTTCATCAATAGTGAAATATGTTCCACCAATAGAAATACAAGACCTATCACTTGTTCTAGCAGTAGGAAAAACCCACGCAGAATATGTTAATACATCCAAACCTGCTGTTTTATAATTCGTCGAAATCCATGTATTATCACTACTGAACAACGCACTATGTTCTCCACTCGCACTAGTATTTACAATTTGTAAATTTCCTATTTGTGTTCCATTATACCCATACCCACTATTATCATAAATTAAACCAGGTTGTCTAGTCCCGTTCACATAAGGTGTAGCATGGTCTTTAGCTTCAATTTGAACATTATCAAACAACCAATAATCACTAGTAGAGCTTGTGAGACCAATTGGACAATATCCAGGTCCATTTCCATAATCAGCTCCGCTTCTAAGAAATCTATATACAACATGATTCCATTGATTTGGCCTCATAGGAATGTCTATACTACTTGATGTGCCACCTATCCATTGTTTTGTTTCTTCGTCCCAATAACTTACAAAGTATCCATCATAATATGAATAAGGGCTTAACCAAAAATTACTACAATTTGTAAATATGTCAAATGAAATAGTTTTATATTGTCCGTCTCCATCTGGTACTAATCCATCAAAGAATACATATGGACGTGTATCAACATTGTTTCTAATATTAACTTTGACCATTCTTTTCATTTTACCGTTTTTGTCTGAAGCATCAACGTAACTATAGTCTAAGTTTGAATCATCGTTATAACCATATTGTCCATTTTGACCATTATATGCAGTTGAACTCCAAAGAGGATTACTTCCTGTATAAGCATATAAATTTGTAGTTCCCTCAGCATAAGGGTCTTCAAAATTATAGTGAAGAACTAAACATTTGCTTATCTCTTTTACTTCTTTTGCTGAGAGAGCATGGTCATAGATACGGACATCGTTGAGACAACCATTTAAAGCAGAATCGGAAGACCAGGAGCATCCCACACTATCACATAGATTTTGATTATCTCCGCTTAAAGTAGCGTCACCAGTTCCATCATTAGCACCATCTATATAAAACATAACTGCTCTATTTTTAATCACAAAACATACATGATACCATCTTCCGGTAGTTAATGTTGTGTTTCCGAAAGTGCTTAACCAAGCATTATTGTAATGATGATAACACAGTTTGTTGTTTTGTATTTCGCATGATGACCACACAGGACCACTGCTTCTATTTGACCAAATCCCACTTCTGTGACCAGAATCTAATGAACTAAACTTAACCCAAGCAGCAACTGAATAGCCAGTAACTGAATTGCAAGCCATTGAAGTTCCTATATAATAAGCTTGTCCATTAGATAAATTTGCACACTGGCCGATTTTTCCACTGGTAAAAGAAGGATTACCATATAGAACATTTAAGTTACTATTAGTAGTTCCATAATCCTTAGTATCACCATTAAGAGGCCACCAATGTATTAAACTCATCCTTTAGCCTCCTTTCTCTAAGCGAATACGAAATCAATACAATCTTCTAATGCATTGTATTGCATTGTCGCTCTTCCAGCACTAGAGCCACTGCCTCCAACTGTAACTGTACTAAATGTTGGAGTTGTTCCTTTATTCGATGATGCTGAGACTTTAACATCTGCCCAATAGTAATCTGATACTATTGGTACTGTAAAGTTAGCTGTAACATTAGTGCTTTGATTAGCTGTGAATGTAGCAATTGTTGCCCCATTCTGTTGTAAATATAAAGTACCGTCATAGACAACTGGAATAGTTGGTTTATCAACTAAATCATTATAACTACCACTGAAGTTAGATGTACCAGCTCCAATATTACTTCTAGCTCTGGCCTTCTCTGTATCATTAAGACTTTGTACGTCATTATATTTAACATATCTATCATCATAGTTCCATGAATTCTTTGTTGGAATTGATGGCTTATCATTTAAGTCAGTATAACTACCTGTTACAGCAACTGTGGATAAATCACCCTCAAGAGCGTACACACTTAAATCAATGTTAACATTTCTATTAGCATCTGGTGTGAGAGCTGAATTATTAACTGAGATGGAAACAATATCATTTACTTCTGCTCCATCTTCTATTCCACTTAACTTTGTATCTTTAGTTGTTGTAAATGCAGCTGTAGTATCGTCTAGTACAGATTTATTACTGTGGGTGTGTGCCTTAGTTACAGCATCAACTAAAGCTGCATTTGATTGTGTATAAGACTCAAGTAGTGCATAGTTACTGTGAGTATGTCTAGCAGCTGTATTGGATGCGATGTTTGCTAAGTCCGCTGCACTAACAAACTTATGGTCTGATGTAGAGTCATCCACGTAGTCTGCGTTTAATGGATGAGCAGAGTCAATAGTTGGTTGTTTATTATTGACAGCTGTATCAACATAATTCTCGGTAGCGAATTTACTTAATCCACCTTCACCATCATTAGTGATATCACTTGTCTTTGTTGGAACAGTTAAGCTGACAATTCTATCAGCATCTGGAGTTAAAATATTACCGTTAACTTTAACACCTTCAATCTCATTAACTTCAGCACCTGTTTCAATACCACTTAGCTTTGTATCCTTGTTTGTAGTGAAGGATGCTGTTGTGTTATCAAGAATTGTTTTATTTGCATGCTCGTGTTTCTTAGAAACAGCATCTGAAATATTAGCATTTGTTTGGTCATAAGAATCTAACAATGCTTTATTTGCATGCTCATGTGCTTTAGCAACAGCATTTGCTAAATCAGTATTTGTCTGTGTATATGTTTCTAATAAACTAAAGTTAGTATGTGTATGTCTTGCACTTGTATTAGCAGCGATATTTGTTAAATCAGCTGCACTAACAAATTTATGTGCAGATGTAGAATCATCAACAAAGTCAGCATTCAATGGATGTGAAGCATCAATTGTATTTTGTTTTGCTGCAATCTCTGTCGCAACATATGATTCTGTTGCATAATTACTTGTTCCGTCACCATTATTTGTGAGGTCACTTGTTTGAGTTGGAACTACAATGTTAACTTTTCTATTAGCATCCGGAGTTAAATCAACACTGTTTCTTTGAATACCGACAATGTCATTAACTTCAGCTCCAGCTTCAATACCACTTAACTTTGTAGCTTCACCTGTTGTATAGGAAGCTGTAGTATTATCTAAGATAGTTTTATTACTGTGTTCGTGTGCTTTCAATACAGCGTTAGCTAAATCAGCATTTGTTTGGTTATATGTTTCAAGTAAAGCTAGATTACTGTGAGTGTGTCTAGCAGCTGTATTGAGGTCTACGGCTTCTTTATAAGCATTAGTAAAGTCATTGGTACTTAAATCTTTACCTGTAACTTTATCTACTTTATTATTTTGTAAAGCTGTAATATCTTGTTGGATACTTTGGTCAGCAGTTTCAAGGTTCTCAACTCTTGTCTTTAAAGCAGACCATCCGTATACACTACCTGTCCCATCATTCTCAGCATAAACGAAACCATCGGCAACTTTACCTAAGATAGTACCTGAAATGGCGTTTGTGAATTGAGAAACAGTATCCGCACCATCATCTTTCCAGCCTACACCAGAATCAGAATAGTAGTGCCAAATATGATATGTTCCAGCTACAACAACTGCAATACCGGCATAATCTTCTGGTTGAGGACTTGGAACTCCAATGGATATTAAATAATCATCTACGAAATCTTGTATCTCTTGTTGTGTTGGATTTGTTTTATCACTATAAAGAAGTCTCTTTGTTTGACCTTCTAAATTAGCAATTCTAGATGTATTTGTTCTAATCTGATTATAATCAGTTGGAGACATCATACCAGCTGTTGTGCTATTTGCTAAACGAATAACTTCACTTCTAGTACCTGTGCTCCCTGTCTTTAAGTTTCTATAACCAGATGTCTTGGTGACAGTATCACCATTATAAGACATTTCATCGCCATTTTCAATATGGACGTTGTAATTTAATTTATCATCAACTGTATCGATGTTACCTTGCAATGTTGTTTGCATAGTGTAAGCACCACCAGTTGTGAACTTAGTTGTTCCATTTTCTGCTGGAGTTGCACTATCACCTGTATTGACAACATCACCCAAACCAACTTGAGCCTTAGTAACAGCATGCGGATTAGATGTGTTTGCTAAGTGAGCATCTAATGTACTGTCTAAATTAGAGATGTCAGTTTGGTTAGTTGTAATTTGTGATTTCTCAGAAGCTGTAACGAACTTATGGTTGGAAGTTGTATCGTCAACTGAATCAGCATCTAAAGGATTAGATGGGTCAATTGTTGGTTGCTTTGTAGCAATTTCAGTATCAACATAGTTGACAGTAGCATAATTACTTGTACCGTCACCGTTATTTGTTAAATCACTTGTTTGAGTTGGTACAACAATATTGACTTTTCTATTTGAATCTGGAACTAAATCAACACCATTTCTTTGGATGCCTTCAATTTCATTTACCTCAGCACCAGCTTCGATACCTTGTAACTTATTATTTAAGAATGTAGTATAAGCTTCTTCAGTAGAATCTAAGATAGCTTTGTTACTGTGACTGTGCTTCTTAGCAACTGCATCAGCGAGGTTAACTTCTGTTTGAGCATATGTCTCAAGTAAAGCGAAGTTAGTATGTGTATGTCTTGCTGCTGTATTAGCTGCAATATCAACTAAATCAGAAGCAGTGACAAATTTATTAGTAGAAGCAGAGTCATCAACTAAATCAGATGCTAACTTATGACTTGAGTCAATAATATCTTGTTTAGCATCTAATGCTTCTTGTTGTAATGTTGAAACTGGTTTATCTAAGTCAGATGTATTGTCAACATTACCTAAACCAACCTGTGTCTTAGTGACATTGTGTGGATTAGATGTATTTGCAACGTGACCTGAAACTGTACTATCTAAAGTAGCAATATCAGATTTATTAGTTGAAATTTGGTCTAATTGAGCTTGTGTTGCAAATTTATTTGTGTGACCAGAATCATCAACTAGGTCGGAACTTAATTTATGTTCTTGGTCAATTATATTTTGTTTCTTATTTAAAGCAGTTTGGGTAGCTGTAGAAACAGGCTTATCCAAGTCTGCTGTATTATCAACATTATTAATATTTAATGATACTCTTGTTGGGTATGCTGGTAAATCAACATTCTTGTTAACAGCAGGTTGATTAACACCATTAATAGAGATGGTATCTATTTTACCACCATTAGCATCAACATAGTCTCTAACAGCTTTTGTAGTTGGAGCATTTAAGTCAGTAGCTTCGTAATTAATTACTGTATCGAATTGTTGTGCAGTAGCAGCAACTTGTCCGTCACTTTGAGAGACTGTCTTTAAGTATGAACCTGCAGCTCCCACTGTAGCTAAATCTAAAGCATCGATTCTCGCATTTAAAGCATCATCAGCAGCTAATCTAGTTCCAGCCTCATTACTAATTCTAATACTTAAAGATTCATCGTAAGTACTTCTTTCATGTGCCTCAGCATCGAGGTTTGATTGAAGTTGTGTATCTGCAGCTGTTCTAGCATTGATTTCAGTTGTTAAATCATCACGAAGTTGATTTTCAACTCCTGTAGCTCTAGTGTTCTCTAATGAGATAGCATCGTTTAAAGCAATGTCAGCTTGTTGTCTTGTTGTAGCTTCACTATCAATTCTTTGACCTAAAACAGCCTCAGCGGCCATTGCTCTATTGTTCTCAGCGATAATAGCATTGACAATATCACTAATATCAACTTCAATAGTAGAATCATCATTGCACGTGAAAATAACCTTTGAATGGGCATAATCTACAATACCGCTCTTGATTATCTTCTCAGTTAAATGAATTGTAGCTGTACTTAACACGGTGCCTTCCGTATTTAAAAGGGATACCTCAATAGAGCCATCACCTTTCTCTTCTATAACAATAGTACCAGCACCTGTCTCTGCGATGTCATCTATTTGCTGTTGAAGATTCGCATCTTCTGCAATTCTATTTTTAGTTTCTTCTTTAATAAGAAGATATAATCTTTTATCAGCTAAAGTATTGTTAGATGGAGACACTGGTGCCTTAGAACTAGATTTAACAGCTACATCTACTTGAGATGTATTATCATGCATGTTTACTCTAACCGGCATATATTAATCTCCTTAATTTATAATTCATATACTGTATCGGTGATAGATGTAATAGTATAAGGTGTTTGTGCATTCGTAGAACCAGTAAATGCTAAATTATCTTTGTCAAATTCTATGTTTGTTTTGTAAGTGCTATATATTAATGTATCTTCAGAGGAAGCAAAAATAGCCCCTATTTCTTGTATTATTTTTTTAGGTGTCCCAACAACCATCACCATACCAGAAGGTACATAAGAACCCATATCAAATAAGGTAGGCAAACCTTTAGAGAAACTTTCTTTGTAACCTCTTTCATACAAGTACTTTGCAAGCGTTGTTGCCGTAAAAGGCTCGCTAGTTTTTGTGATGATAGATACTCTAAATCTGCCTTGACTTACAATAAAGTGTGTATATAACTTTGTGTCACCACTACTTTTAACGACAGTAGGTCTATTATAAACATTAATACTCATATATTAAAACCTCCTTTAGAATGAGAAACAAGGGGTAGTACCGCCAGAACCAGTAGTATCTATAACTGCTACTGTACCTTCACTTCTTACATAAGTCGCAAAAACGGTGTTGCCTTTACAAGGAGAACGTAAAAACCACGAATCAACAGTAGTGGTATTCATTCTTTGCTTAATTTTATAACTTGATGCAGTATTTGCTGCATAATATTGGTATGTAGTTAAAGCTGCATTTTCTTCATCTCTAAAGTAAGAAGAGTTTGGAGATACCCACAATTCTTTTCCTGCTGCTAAAAACAATTTATCCGTTAAACTTAAAACAGTTGAAGAATTTCCATTTTCAGCCACTTTATATGTCGTGTTAGTTAAACTTTCCTGTAATTCAGAACTATATAGCTGCATAATTGCTGGCAAATGAGTAATACGCATTTGAGACGTGCTATAATCATTATTAGAAGAAGAAGAATTAATGGCATAATTTTGTGGCTCTGTTTCCACTTGTTCAAATACAACGTGTTTTCCGTATAGACCTTGCATATCAACAATTCTAAATGTACGAGTATTGCCATCAGTACCTACATCTGTTTTAGTATCACCTACAGACCAATAACTAGATGCTTCACCTGATTCACATACCTTTCTTATAGTTGCCCAATCATTGTTATTTAAAACAGGGTCTATATATGATTCAACATAGATATACTTTAACATTCCATTTACATTTGTTGTTTTCACTTCATTTGCATAAAATATTAAATCTAAATCATTATTATTTTGAGTAGCACTATTTAAAACAACACCCGCACTATTCTCAATGTCCTTAAAATATGCTTCTATAGAGGAACCATCTGCAATAAGAGTGTTTGCGAGTGTAACTTCTGCTTTAGCATTAAAAACACCATGAGTTTCACTAACCCATGCACTAGATGGAATTTCAAACCAAATAGTTTTTAATAATTTATTATCTAAGAAGTAATTACCATTTGAATTAACTGATAACAATTTTCCTTCATCATCTATAGTTGGTGATGGAACAGTTTCTACTTTGAATTTAGTACCATCAATCTCAATGCTACTTAAAGAATCTTCATTTCCCTCTAAAATTGGGTTAGCGATAACTTCAGAACCAACATTATCATTAATTTTGTATTTTGTTTCACCTACTTGAAGACCTACTAAATCATCTTCATCTCCTGACATTTCAGGATTGGCTACAACAGTAGTGCCACCACCACCCTCTTGAGCAAGTTCTTCAATGTAATCCAAATGCCAACCTAATTTATCTTCAGTATCAGGTGTTGGCTCTGTACCACCTAAGGCATCTTCAATCTTTCTTAATTTAGTTTCTAATTTATCTGCCATTTTATTTCTCCTTATTTATATTCAATGAATCTTTTAATTTAATTTTAATAATATCTGTGTATAGTGTAGAACCATCTGACATGTTAAATTCCAATTGAACTCTGGCATCCATTAATGTATTTCTAAATAGGTTAGTTTCATCTGCAGAGAGTGTCCAGGTAATAATGGATAACCATCTACATTTATCGTATACTATATCTGTGCACTCCTCTTTAGATTTTGTTAAAATCACATCTAAACCTAATTTATAAATTGCTCTGAAATCTATAACAAATTTATTATCTTTAGATAATAAGTTATTATTATCATCTATACGAAAAGGAACTTCAAAAGAATGGACAGTAGTCTCTCCTGCCATAATCTCAACTTCACTCTCCCTGCATATGCTTGGTTTATTGTGAGGAATGTAATCATCTGGTTGTGGGTAATGGTCAAACATTTTACTTCCCATATACTGCTCCTAATCTATAATATAAAACTTAGTTTTCTTAATTAATGTACTAACATGTGTAGGTCTTGGCGGGGTGTCATCCGATGGGTCATCATCTACAAAGTCTCGTCCTATTTTTACTGAATAGTAATAGAGACCTGGCAATAGACATTCAGTATCTTCAGGTTTGAATTCAATTGTCACTTCTCTCATATCCTCTTCAGCTGTTATTTTCTTTCTAATAAGAGCATGCTCGAATGGCATGTTCGGCTCCATTAAACCAAAGTATAAAGAGTCTCCTGAATGTAGTAACACATCATCATTAACATTTACGTCATTAACTAAATCATGAACAGTAAAAGATAGAGTGAATGAATCACCTCTAGTAACTCTAATGATATTGTTATTACTAATAGTTAGCATGGTTTACTCCTTATCTTCTTCTGGTTGTGCTTCTGGTTCAGCCTCATCATTTAATTCTGGTTCAGTGACAACCTCATCACTTTCTGGTTCATCCTCTTTTGGTTCATCTTCCTCGTCATCTTTTTCGTCGATTAAAGGAATCCAAATATGATATTCATCACAGAAATCATATAACACGTCTAGTAAATTATCAACTGCATTGTATTCAATCTCTACATTTTGGAAATCTTCAATGAGGTCATCTAATTCTGTTAACTCAACATCTTGACCGTCTGGGTCAAAGAATTTTCTGCATGCCTCTAAAAGTTCAATAGAAGTTTCTACTGCACCTTGAACATCATCATTAAGACAAGCTTCACGGAAACGATTTGCTAAATCACCTTCAATGACATGCAACCACTTAGCTTCATATAATTTGACTTTCATATTAGTTATTTTCTCCTTCAGGATTATTATTTCCACCTGTTTGAATAGACATGTAATTAGTTATTCTATCATCATACTTACCTTTTGATATACGGTCTCTGATGGAATCTTGTAAAACTTCCCAAACTTCTTCCCAAAGACCATCATAGTTACCTATATCATTGGCGACTTCGATACATAAATCTTTTAAGGATTCCTCATCTAGATTATTTAAAGTCCATTCTATAGTCTCTGGGTCTTCAAGTTCCTCGTCATCTGCATTTTCAAGTTCAGACTCGATGTGACCGAGAACTTCCCAGGCCCAATATTTGATGTACCAATCTAGATTATCGAAACCATGCCAGTTATCAGTATTCATGCTGTACACAGTTTCAATATCTTCTTCTACTTTTTCAGGTTCTAATGGCTCTGTATATTCAAGACCTCTGTCTTCTTTAACTTTTTCTAAGAACTCTTTATGAGCAATCTCTTCTGTTTTAATCTTCATGAGTTGTTCTTTAACATGCTCATCTTCAACTAATTCAATAATTCTATCATAACCATCGATTGCTTCTTGTTCATCTGCAGCTAAGAAGTCCATTTGTTCTTCAAATGTTGATTTAATAGTAACTTCTTTAGGTTCTTCTTCACCGTTTGATAAATCAAATGTAACACCTTCTGGAGCTGGAATATCTTCAACTTCTAGCTCATTTATCATATCCTCATTGACTGATTCACTGGTAAGTCTCTTAAGATGGAATCTATATGTCTTACCTTGTGGATTTACATTCCAGCTAGATTCGTATTCTCTAACTTTAGGTTGAAGTTCTTCTTTAGAACCTGTTTCAATTGCTTTACCACCCTCAACGTCGGCAACCTTCTTACCTGTTTGAGGGTCAATCTCCATAGCGAATAGTCCCCAGACATCATTAGTTTCATTGAGAGATTCTCCTACTTCAACAACTTCTTTATCAGAAGCATTAATAACATCGTCAGCTTTTCTTTCGCCTTCCTTCATCAACTCATCTTGAGTTGGGTCGACAACTGACATAGCTTTTGTAGTCATACCGATAGAAGCGGTAATATCATCAGCTAATGTTCTTAAAATAGAAGTAACAGCTTCTTTATCGAATGTAATATTCTCTTCTGTAGATAATGTAGCTACAATACCGTCACAGGCATTGATAACATCCCATTGTTTCTTTAAGAGGTCTTGCATAATATCATTATATGCATTGTGGGCAACCTCAGGTTCAACAACAGGTTCTATAGGTGTTTCTACTGGAGGTAAATCTACTTGAACTGGCTCATCAGAATAGAAAACATCATCATCTACAAATTTAACTTCGTCTTCTGCTTCCTCTAAGAGCATTTTATTTTTCTTCATTAGAATCATCCTCCGGTTTAACATCGATGATTTCAGCTTCGCCATCGATAATATCATCTTCAGAAGCTTTAGCAGCAGCTGTTGGGTCAATACCTAAAGTATCAATTACCCAATCAGTTTCAAACCAAAGTAATTCGTTTAACTCAGATGCTTTAAGACCATCTGGATACATATCTTCTAAAGCTTTATCTAAGTCATCTAATTTATCTTGAGAAATGATTAATTCCCAAATATCTTTAGCACCACCCCAAGGTTTAAATAATTTTAAATCATCTAAGCTAATATGGGCAGACTCATCGATACGTAATTCTTCTTGGTTTTCTGTTGGTTTTCCTTGTTCTTCTTCACATTTACCATTCTTACACATTCTCTTGTTGTGTAATTCAACGGCACGTTGTCTTGGGTCACCATGAGGATGCTTTACTTCTTTTCCTTCCTCTAACTCATCCTCACCTTCTTCAGGTTCATCTTCAGAGGAATCTTCTGGCTCTTTCACTGGTTCTTCAGGTTTTTGTTCAATTTCATCTGTGTCTTCCTTTGTAGTGAACATTGGTTGAAGAGCATCATACTCTTCATGTGTCACAGCTACATTGATACAAGCACATTCATCTTCATCTTCTGGTTTCTCTTTTAAACAAATTGAAACAATACCGGTTTCATCATCACCAGAGAATTCAAAGTATTTAGTAAATACATCAATAGGATTAATTTCCTCAGCTTCAGGTTCAGCCCCAGGCTCAACAACAGGTTCACCACCTAACTCAATGCTAGTTGGCTCTTCCTCTGGGTCTTCAGCTGGAACAATATCAACATCCTCACTTAATGTTAATCTTTCTCTCTTATTATAATTATTACTTTCACTAAATGCAACAGCATTTTCTTTTGTTGTTGTATAGAATGTATAACGATATCCTTGAGATTCTAATTCTTCATTACATCTACCAATCTTCCAAGGTCTACCTTCTGCTTTAGCAGCTGCAATTAATTTACCAATTTCAAAACGGTTCTTTGCAGGGATAGATTCTGTATATGGTTTTAAATTAGGAACCTTTGGCTCCTTTGTACCTTGGAGACGAACTTTATCAGTAGCGGTAACATTCTCTAAATCTTTAGCTGCCTTCTCTGCTGGTTTCATAACATCTCTAAGATGATTACGACAGTTCTCCATGTACTTGCTAGCTGCTTCTAAAGCATCTAACTCAATATCTTTTAATTCATTATCTTTTTCTTTTACCATTTAATTTTTCTCCTTGCTTTTTGTTAGGTTAGCATAACCCATACTAAATCATTTAATTTAGCAAAGTAAAAAGATACCAAATGGTATCTCTTACACTTTTTCGATTTTATTGATGGCTCTAGTTCCATATTTAGTAGCAGTTCCCTCGAACCAGATGGCATCATACTCTTTATTTGGAAGACCTTTACGACTTCTATAATTCTGATAGTGATATCTGATTGCACTTGGTATTGCAACTAAGAATGGGAATAATGGACCTAATATACAGTTCTGTAGTCCATGACCGAACTCATGTCTTCTCGTATGCTGGAACCACTCTTCATCTGGACAAGTGGTTGTGTAACCACCGCAGAGAGACACAGCCCCTAAATTAAGTCCTCCCCAGTTACCTCCAACCTCAACGATATAGGAGAAACCGTTTCTATGAACTTTACCTTTGAGAAATATGATTGCGAATGCAGTAACTAATAAACCAATCAATGTCATCAATAATCCCCAAGTCAAGCTTAGGAACCAGAATAGAATAGCTAATAACACTTTCTTCATCGAACTCATCCTTTGCTTAATTTAGCTACCAGGTTATTCCTAGTTTCTTCTTGGTGATAAGCTTTCTATTGTTCCAGAGGTAGTTGATGAATTGGTCCCAGTTAATCATGACTTGGTCGTAGATATCAATCTTCTCGCCTGTCTCCAGTCTAACATCACTACAACGGAAATGACCATAGTTCTTAATGTCATAGTCGCGTTCCTTATTAAGTCTGTCTAACTCTGCAGCATCGATATATGGTGGCCAAGTGGTGATTATAATTTCCCATTCTGATTTGGACCAGAAGTAGTAATGTAATTCACGTCTAACATGTTCTGCAAATTCTTCAAATGTCTTGTACTTCTTCTTGATATCGATAAGCGATTTTGCGAATGAGCCGTGATGGAATACGTTGAACACCTCTACTCCGGAGTTGCTCCCTCCAGTTGTACATACAACATTCCAGACTAGATGTTTTGTATCTGGAACATAGGGAACGAAATTCTTCTTCTCTTCTTCGCTGTCCCATTCGTATGGAAAATAACGTCCAACTTCATAGGTGTAGTGACTAAAATTTGTTTCTAGATAACTGTATTCTGGTTTGTTTTTCATTCGAGTACCTCGCTTATATTATACAACGTTGTTTAACAAATGTTAACTTTTATTTCATTTATCCTACACTAGAACCTTACCCTTCTTTGTAGGATTTCTTAGGTAGGAGTTTCAATGCTGAGGTTATATGTTCTACTATAGTCTTCAGATGAATCTTCGACTATAGGTACTACGACTATTAGAAATAGTCTTGTACCATCAAATATCTCCTATATGGTTCTTCTTAAACTAAAGGGATATACTCTAAATCTCCCTTAGCCGAAGATTTATTAAAAGATTTACGGACAAACTTGTCGTAGCAAGAACGGGCCGGGTCGTTGCTTAAAACGACGGTGTAAGCATCGTTAAACAAGAACTCATGTAGTGGTATACGCATGGATTCAACAAAGTAGGATAAATTTCCTAATTTGTAACTATCTTCTACTGGTAATACACCATCAGATATAATTCCAAAGGAATTAGGTTTATTAACCTTCTTTTTACGATATACCTTTGAAACTTTAATGCCTTGATATCTAGGTTCATGTAAACTAGATTTAACTAAATCTACTACACGTAAGAAATCCTCATCATTCTTACAGAAAGTGTCAAGATATGAATCTGGATTTTCTCGTACTGATTCTAAAGAACTTGTACAACCTGAATTAACAAGGTAGGTTACAAGGTATGTTAATTTATTTACAAATCCTGTGATGACTTCTGGTTTAGTATAATCACGTAGTCTAATATGTATTTTTCTATCTGAACAGAGCCAGTTGATATCTCTATCATCCGCTCCTAGACCATCATCTAAAGATGGTGTATAAACTAAGCTGTAAGTTAATTTATTCATCCTCAGATTCATCTCCTTTTTCAAACATCTTTTTATATGCTTCGTTTTCAATTCTATTAGTCCAAGTGCCATAGGTAGTCTTTTCCCAACCAGGATTCTTCTCTAAAAAGTCTTTTAATCTTTCTTGATAGTCTTCTTCATCATAGCAGAGTTCTGTATGATTATCGGGGAAAGTCTTTTCTGTCATAATAACTTGGTCACAATCAACATATTCAAATTTACCTTCTGGTCCGAATTTCTGATTGTACATAACATCAGTCCACTCTACAATGGAACAATAACCATCTGTTGTTATATGAATATCGTAGTATTGTTCTTTGTTTTTCTTATTATGGTCTAACAAGTAGGTTATTAAATCATTTAATAATCCTTGTTTGACTTCCTCTGGTGTAAAGGCTTGATAATTATAGTTTCTGTTCATATTAAATCTCCTCTTCAGTTAGTACTAACACATTTACTTTATTAGACCTTACAGTACATGCATCTAAGCCTATTAACTTATATTTTTTGGATATAAATATTGGGCAATCATATAAGTCTTTGTGCTGTTTAGTTAGATGATTAAAGAAGTCTGAAGTATGCCAATGGCCGCACATAATCATTTTACCTGTTTTGTTCCATTTCTCTTTAGCAAATGACCAAGGACAGCCCCAAGTGGCATCTTCCCATTCTGTAGGAGTTGCATTTCTCCAGTCTTCTCTGTATCCTATATACTCAATGTCCCACTTAAAGATGTCCATTCTGGTCTGTAGTGGAATGTATGAATGAACACAAATATAATTAGGGGTTTCCCAATAATTAACCCAATTAGCACTTTCAATCCATTTAGTAATGTCACTCATCTCAACTATATCTCTAATTTGTTGCCATATTTTATGTGGCATATTCCAATATGTATTACGCCAAACATCTTCATGAAGTCTTGCATGGACATCTGCATTATCATCACCAAGTTGTTCTAGTTTTTCTTTTTCTTCAAGAATTGCTTTTTTGAACCAATATTTATGACTTAGCATATCTTCATCAAAACCTGCTATTTGACAAAATGTTCTAACTGTTCCATTTTTAAAATCATGTTCTTCTGGAAAAGACTTACTTAATAAATCTTGATAGAGTAACTCATGATTACCTTTAATGAGAATTATTCTATCATTAGGTAATGAACGTAAAAAGTTATAGACTTCAAGAGTTTCTTTTCCACGGTCAAATATATCCCCTAAAACAACGAGAACATGGTCTGGATTTAATCTGTCAAACCCTTTCTCAGTTAACGCAGTCATTAATGGAGTGTAGAAGCTATGAATGTCACTTGTGAAAAAATATCTTTTCATAATGCACACCTCTTATATATTATACAACATTTTATATAAAATGTTAATAGTTAAATTTATATCCATATATTTAAAATAAATGAAATAAACCACGATTCCAACCTCAGACGAGTATTTCCTCATCCAAATGTTTTTCGTGGCTTAAATAGGCTTAAATTGTTAAATAATCCAGGCTGCAGCTTCTTCCGGAGTCATATCACGAATCATTGTTGCACTAATAGGATATTTTTCTCTCTTAGCATCGACAATGATATGTTCTGCCCAAGGATAAGCTCTCTTGAAGTATTCATCGTAGCTAGGTTCACTGGAGAACACTGCTTGGAAGTCACCGCAAGCCTCTAACACTAATGGAGTTTCAGCATCCCAGTCTTCAGTTCCATCTGCATTCTTGCATTGCATTACATCGATAACATGAAGCTTAATTCTGGGATTATCTCCAATTAGTTTCTCAAGTTGCTTAACACGATTTTCAACTGAGAGATATCCTTTAGGTAATTTATGGTTATGTTGTAAAATATTCAACTCGTCATCCCCATTAATAAAGAGCAACACGTGTACTGTTTCGCACAATGCTAATGCTACGGATATACACAATGCATGCCCTTTATGAAGAGGGATAAACTTCCCACCGAAGAATCCTGCCTTGTACCTGTAATTAGAATTCTGGGTATTCACTTGCGAAAGCCTCTAATTCAAGGTCAGTTAAATTTCTTAAGACCATCTTTGTGCCGTATTCATTGAAAATTTCAACGGACTTTGTAGCTTTATTGACACGAATATGTCCTTTTAAAGCTCCGATGATAACTACTAAGTAATCAACCATAAGTATCTCCTTTCTTATTCATTAGATGCGTTGTGTATCTTCTGTAATTTAATCCAGTTAATCAAACCGATAATGGCCATGATTAAGTAGATGGATTTCTTAGTTAGATAGACTGGGTCGAATGGAGTTTTAACAATATACATTGCAACAGCAACAACATCGGTAATCAACCACCAGACATATTGTTCCCTAAATCTGAAACACTCTAATACAACAGCAACAATACCAATAGAGAATGTTGCAGCATCTAACCAGGTAAACACGTCTTTAAGTGCCCATTCAGCACCGATATTCGCCCAGGAAGAACCTGTCAATTCTTGAAGAGTAAAGTGTGATAACACAGTTAAACCAATAATTCCTAAAGCTGTTAAAGTATTTTGCCACCAGTTCATCTTTTTAGACTTAGTTAAGTGGTCACAGTTTTCTATCGTATCTCGATGTCTAGCCCAGATAATCCAGGATATGATATTCATAGGCATGTACACAATGATTTCAAGACCTGCAGTGGCCCATACTTTCCAATACACTAAATAAATAATGTAAACTACAGTATTGACAATTCCGAAAATAAAGTTACCAATACTCGCTTTAGCACATAAGAAGATACACATGATACCAGCTAATGCACTAATGAAGTTAATTGATGCTAACCATACTGGATTTGTATCTGGTTTTCCAGTAAGAGGATTAGTACCCATAATTGATGTTGCTAAAGCAAATGCTGCAACAATAGTCATGATTCCAATCATTAACCATTCATACCAATGCAACGATTTAATGCTTTTAAGTAATCTTTCTGACGATTTGTTCATAGATTTATCTCTCCTTCATCCTAGAGTATACCACAATTGAAAATTAATTGCAACATCTATTTATCTTTACCTTCTAAATGTTTACCGTAGATAAGCAATAATAACACTATGATTCCTAAGGCTGTAGCTCCAAGTGTAACCCATAACATACCAAAATCCATAGGTACTACCTCCCTATCTCATATATTATATCATATGTAAATAAAAAGAGCAAGTATTTTCTACTTACTCTAAATCTGGAATTACAGGTCGGCTGATATGTAATAAATCACATATTAGCTCAGCGGTGTGTTGATTCACATACATTTCATGCGTACCTATGTATATTCTATATGGGTGACTAGTCCACCAATTGAATACAGCTCCTGAGTCATGAAATGTTAAATCTAACTTCCAAGTCTCATCTTTATGTTGGTTTACAATTTCTTTTGCGGCAGCATTTAATTTGGGGACTAAATTGGTCATGATAATATCTTTATCTTGCTGACTTAGCACAATAATATCTCCAGGTTCTTGCACGTTAATATCTTCGGTTACTGACTTTTTAAAGTCAACTATAACATCTGAACTGCACCAATGCTCATTCCACCCCTCAGGTTTATGAGTAGCTTCACATTCAATGTAGTCTGTACTAGACCCAAATGCGTATGCACCGATGTATTTAACTGAAGCCGGAATAACAATATTGTGTAATTGTCCACAACCCCAGAAAGCTTTCGCATCTATTTCTTCTAATCTAGATGGAAGAACAACACGTTGTAGATTACCACAGTTACTAAATGCACCACGTCCTATATATCTTAATGTTTCTGGTAATTCAATTGACTCTATACATTGCCACCCATCAAATGCATTATCGGGTAAATTACGTAAATTTCTAGGGAAGACAATGTCTACTTTAAATTTTTGACGTTCATCTGCAACATAAATGCCTGATTTAAGAGCACTCATTATCTCAGTGTTTGCCGCACTAATGTCTGCTGCACTAATTTGTTTATATAGTGTAGAGCCGTATTCTACGACTCCATGCGATTTAGTAATTAAATCTATTACTTCTAGATAAATTTTTAAACGCCATAATCCTGTAGAATATTTAGTGATAGCCCATCTCTGAAGACCATCATCTTTCATATCCATTAAGAATCTCTCTAGTGCCTGAGGTCCATTTTTAGGATACCACATTCTATCTGTAGATTCATATTGTTCCCCTTGTTCATCGAAAAGATAACCCCAAGAACCCATTAAACCATAGTGACTATCTCTATCTAAGTTTCCACACCACCATCTAGTTGGATTATAAATAAATCTAGTATCTTGTTGGATATTGTAGAATATAACAAAGTCTGAGGAAGTTTTTCTATTGTAGAAGTCACTGTCATTCTCCTCATACTCAGACCAATCAAACCAGCAGGTGTCACCACATAGGTCATATATCTGTCCATATGTTTTGCATACATATACTTTCCATGCATCATCCGAATAAGCAATAGGTATATTTGATGCAGCAGAGGATATCTCTAAATCTTCTTTAACATTTCGACTTGCGTTAAGTGTATAGTCAATGTATGTATACTGATAGTCATAACTGTAACTGTAGCTACCAGAACGCACCCATTTACGAGTACGAACATTAAACTTATCACTAGTATCAGCAGGACGTTCTTCCGCTTCGAATTTAATAGATTGTAATTTTGTATCACATGCAATACATTCACCTATCTTAGTAACACTTTTAGGAATAAATAGGGAACCTTGTAATCCTGTAGTACAAAATACATATCTACCTAAAGTAGTAAGTGTATTAGGTAATTGTATAGATTTTAATGAGTTACAATTTTCGAAAGCATAGTCACCTATTTCTTTCAATCCCTCATTTAATACTATCTCAGTTAATCGACGTTGATATGCGAAAGCATATGTACCAATCTTCTTAACTGCTTTAGGAACAACTACACGTTTTAATCCAATATCTTCATCACCCCAGTAATAGAATGCATTGTCACCGATTCTAGTAACAGAGCTAGGAATTTCTATTTCCTCAAGTGGACAGGAAGTAAACATGTTATTACTGATAGCTTTTAAATTTGAAGATAGCTTTACATGTCTTAAGCTAGTGCATCCAGCAAATAAACGAGAACCTACCTTAACAACACTATCAGGCATCTCCACAGATTCAACATTACGGAGGTTAGCGAAAGCACCAGCTGGTAATTCTGTAACACCTGGTCTAATTATAATTTTAGTAATATCTGAATTACGTCTTGCAGACCAACTTAGTGTTCCATTATTTAAATTTTCAAAGTCATCTGGGTAGATTAACTCAGTTTTATCTTTAATAAATTCAGCCCCTACTTTCTTCTCTAAGTTATTAGTGAGATATGGGAACTTATTTGTCAAGAAATATTTCCATAGTTCTCTATCACCTGTATTATAAATTAAAGTAGCTGCAGCATAGGAAGCTCCAGATGGGGCAAAACATTCACCGTATCCTTTTACTATTAAAAACTTCTTACCAATAGCTTTATTATTGCGGAGTCCTGGTTTGTAATCAGCTGGAACCAAAACATAACATAATGTTGGACTTCTGAGATAACGATTGTCTTCTATATCAATCTGATTGTAGTCTACATTTTGACGGGACCAAGAGGCATATCCACCCATCCATTTAGTATCCATACTTAACCAGATTAAACCATTTTCATTTAATGCATGGTAGACTTTATATTTATCATCTTCAAACACAATCTCAGTATCATATTCAGCTGAGTCATTAGATATTTTAACATCTTCTTCTAATTGAGGTATATACACAAATCCTTCTTTAGACATAATAAAATCCTTTTATTCATTTAATTTAGCTCGGTATAATAAAAGAGGCCATAGGCCTCCCCACAATAAAGAGTAACAGGTTGAAAGGATGAGAAGATACCTATTCTCCTTATTTGTGAACAAAAAGTGGTAATTTTCATCACCACTTAATTTAGCCTTTAAATTATTTTAATTAGTTACTGTCCTGTACAGTTGTAACCTCGAACTGTCCTTCTATCGGCATAGGTCTGAAGATTCTAACACCTCTTCCACAGCCGGAGCAGAATACAATACCTTTTAATTTTTCTTCGTTATCTGTACAAAGAGCATGAGCTATTTCAACTTCAGATGCACCTGATGGAAATTGTTGGAGGATTCGTTTGCATTCTGGACAGACTAAGGCATGAGCTTTTCCCATGACATTTTGAATTTCATTATTTACAATAATTTGTTGTACGATAATCTCAGTCTCTACAATTTCAGCTAAGACAGGTATGTCTTTCTCCCAGTTATTAACTGGCTCTAAAACGTCAGTCTCCCCCATTACTCTCCCTCCACAAAGATACCGAGAGAGTCTAGTGTATACTCTTCATTTGCAGCAAGTCCTCTATACATAGAGTTAGCTTTGAATGTAGGCAAATGAACATTTTCTCTTTCTTTAAGTATTGTTTTAACATCTATTAATGCAATATGCTCATTTAAGCCACCTAAGCTTTGAAATTTAATTAAACGAGTTGATGGCTTTAAGATAGGCTTTAGGCTTAATAGGAAAGCTCTCTCCTCAGCAGTTAATTCTGCTTTAGGGAATATTATTTCTCCATTTCTATGAACAGAACCAATATCACTCATAGTAAAGAATTTAATTGGAAAGACACCGGCACCGAGTGTTGCATTCATTAAGTACATATCTCCGTCATTGCCTTCCATTGCTAAGAAAAGAACATATGTTTTATCTGGGTCAGGGATTTCCTTATCAGTTATACGCATAGCTGCACTACCTTGAACAAAAACCTTATCCCCTGTTTTTAAATCTTTTAATTTGAACATTAGATGCGAACCTCCTCAATACGGTAAACAGACCAAGGGTCACCTTTAGTTGCAGTCTCTGCTGCTTTTTTAGCTTTTTCCTTGGTAACAAATAACATTGCTTTGCTCTTTTCAGATGTAACTATAATATTTGTACTGGTAGATTCTCCACTGAGATACCATCCTCTGTAATCTTGAACAACGAACATATTACTCCTCCTTGTCTTTATCCATTATATCATTTACTTTTGAGCCTGTCAAGACAATATCTAATAAATGTTGTCTATCATTTAACTCTGGATTATCTAACACAACTTCTAATAACTGATGTAATATCTTACCGATTTTTGGTCCCTGGAAACCCATCTCTATTAAATCATTACCATTAATAGCTAAGTCTCTTAATGTGACTGGCGGTTTATTAATTAAATAATTTCTAAATCTGTCTTTACACTTAGAGACTGCATCAATAGCGAATTCAGTACTTGCACTTAATAAATGAGCACTTGCATCTGCTTCTTTTAACTTTAAGAAATTGGGGAAGTTCTCCTCACCGATTTCCACAATCAGTTGTTTAAATTTTTTATTATTGACTTGAGATAGTGGATAGTCATGCCATTTAACAAACTTTGTGATTATGTCCTTCTGGTCATTTGAGAATTTTAGAATATCCATTAAAGCAGTGGCGATGTGCACAGATTTTTCAGCATGATTATAGAAATGCTCCCATCCTTCTTCATCTACAGTTTTATCTAGTGGTTTACCAATATCATGGAGTAAAGCTGCCCATCTAACATTAAAGTCTTTTGAACATTTCTTTACAACATCTATTGTGTGATGGAATACATCTGTATAATGATATTTATTATGTTGAGTACATTCAAGCATAGCTTTAATTGGGGTCCAGCCACCGTTAGTAGCGAAGGCCCAGTATTCTAATCCAGTTAGGCAGAAATGTTCTAACATCTGAGGACTATCACTTAAAAGAATCTTAGTTAATTCATCTCTGATTCTTTCTCTAGAGATATCTCTGAGTCGGAAACTATTTTCTTTAATTGCTTCATATGTATTCTTCTCGATATTAAAGCCGAGCTGAGCTGCGAAACGAATAGCTCTAAGCATTCTGAGTGCATCCTCTTCAAAACGTTTGTTGGGTTTACCTACACAACGGATTACACCTAGTTCTAAATCATATTTAAACTCTTCATCTAACATGAGAAGTTCCCTAGCTGTTAAATCATATGCAATTGAATTAATAGTGAAGTCTCTACGTTTTAAATCTTCTTCTAAAGAAGGAGTAAAGACAACGTCATCTGGATGTCTACCGTCACTATACTTCCCATCAACTCTGAAAGTAGTAATCTCAACTGACAATCCAGTTTCTTTATCGATTACAGTGAGAGTACCGTGTTTGATACCACTGTCCCAAATAGAGTAACGTGGTAACATCTGGAGTTTTTCTCTCACTTGTCCAGGAGTTGCATCAGTACAAATGTCATAATCTTTTGGTTCCCTGCCTAAAAGTAAATCTCTAACACATCCACCGACTAAATACATCTTGTATGGATGGAGATTAATTAATAGTAAACGTAATGTAGGGAAAATTATTCCATCTTCCATGTGTTTAAATTCTCTTGATTCTTTGTACATAAATAAAACTCCTCAAGAGTATTATACACCTTTCTCGAGGAGTTTGTCAATATTAATCTGAAAAACTTATATAATCATGTTGAGGGTCAACTGTTTCAGGTCCCCATGTTCCCTTGAACTTCTTATCGTCTGTAATCTCTGTGACAGTACCCCAACGGTCAAGACCACCTACAATAACGTGAGCAGGCTTACCGATATACTTTTTCATTTCTCTAACTGACATATTAGTTACCACCTGGAACAATAATACTGAGAGCATCATCACCGGCAACAACTTCTGGTAATTTACCATCCCATTGTTCTAAGTAAGCAAGGTATTGTAAGTAATCTTCAACTAATGATTTGAACTTATCAGCACCTGGACCAGATGTAACGTCAACAACATATTTTGTACCAAGGAAGATAACTGTTTCAGTTTCAGCTTGTCTTGCAGTATATTCTGTTTCGACACCATCTACAGAGTAGAGATATGTTTCGTTAATAGAATAACCAATTGTCTTAGCTAATTCAATAATCTTATAGGTTGCAGCTTCAGCTGTAGCTTGAGCAACAATCTTTTGAGCTTCAGCATTACCACGAGCTTCTTCGATTTTCTTTTGAGCTTCAAGTTTAGCAACTTCTAATTCACCTTCAGCTTTTGTAATAGCAGCTTGTTTTTCTTGTTCTGCAATAACCTTAGCCTCGACGGATTTTTCAAATTCATCTGTAAAGTCAATATTTGTTAAGACAACGTCCTTGACATTAACATAGTAGTCAGCAGAGATGCCTTCTCTGACAGCTTCACTAACATTTGTAGAGAACTCAGCACGTTTTTGAATAATATTCATGGCGATGTCGCTTGACATGACGGCTTTTGTCTTTTCAATTGTTTGAGTTTCAATACGAGATTGTAAAGCTTCTAAGCTACCATATTGTGTAGCAATATCCATGATGTGTTCTGGTTGAACTTGATATTGTAAGAAGACTTCAAGTTCCATTGTCTGACCGTCTTTAGAATAAGCTGCGGTTACAATTTTATCTTGTTGGACTTTAGTATCATATGTTTCATAATGATTAGTCATGTATAAATCGAAGTATGTACCTGGTTGTCTCATCCCTTCAATTTTACCTAAGTGTCTAACCACTGCTACTGTACCTGTGTCAACTTGATGTACACTACCTGGAATAAAGATTGTAAGAGCCAGCATTGCCACTGCCAAGGTTGCTAGCACACCTGTCGCCACTTTATGGCCTGTACCATCACTATCAGCTGCACATAAACCTTGCCAAATAGCAAGACCGATGAGAGCTAATAACACAATGATGAATAATACGAATAGAATTGCACGAATCATAATTATACCTCCTATCTATTCTTTACTATTAGAGAATCCACGATTCCTTCTAACCTATAGTTACTATCACCGACCCAGATAACCTTTAGGCCATCTTTTTCATCTTTGCTGATTTCTTTAACAATAGCATCGAATGACTCTTGAGCTTTTTTAAAAGCTGCATAGTCTTTAAGGGTTTGTGATTGCTCATAACGAGCAGCTACTTTATTGACTGCATACTCTTTTAATTCAGGAGCATACATAATCATATAGTAATCAACGAATTCACGTTGTCTAAGATAATCTCTAACTGGTTTATGGGCTGAGATAAAGACAGTATATCCCTGTCTATCTAAATCCATTGCAACACGACAATAATCTAAGTACCAGTTAGGATTTGATTTATCGAAATTAGATGATTCTAAATCGATAATATCTTTTCTGTTTTTAGCAAGAGTAGATTTACCCATGCCTTGAAATGTACTAATTATCATTTTTTCCTATTACCTCCACCTATATGAAATAACCACCATATAACCTGAAATATGTATGGGAGTGGTAATACTATAAATGTCAATAAAGAGCAGCACCAAGACCCAAACCAATTCATCTTTGAAGCTTTATGCATCCTATAAGGTAAAGCACAGTCTTGAGTTGGTAATGGTAATCCGGTATGAGATGAGTGGTCTGCGCCAAAATTAAATAATACAAGTGTAGCTACCACTATATTAATCATAGCAGCTAATGCTATTAATGCTACTATCCATCCTTCCATAATTAGTCCTCCCTGTAATTAATCTCAATGATTTCATGTATACTAAATTGTACATGTCCGTTTACATTATTATACCTGTTTCTGTCTTTAATGTCAACTACATAGTGAACAATTTCATATCCATTTTGTTTTGGATACATATTTAAATCAGCGAACCACTTGTGAAGATTCTCTACGGAATCATTACCACATCGATATTCATCTGGAGGGAAATCACGTCCGCCTCGTTTACTGGTGCCATCTAGATTGTAGAATGGACCGGAACCATCTGGAGCTTCGAATCTATAAACATCTAGTTTCATTTAGTACTTTCTTTTGAAACCTAATTCTTTTCTCATTGCTTGGAAAAGAACCTCTTCTAAGTTAATTCCTAATTCCTTATCTAACTGGAAAGCTGTCATGCATGAATAACGAGCACAAACGATTTCATCTTCGTTGTTCATTATGATGGCTCTACTCCCATCTTTACCAAATTCAAGGTCGATTGAGACACTATCCTCATTGTCAATTCCTTTTACTGTAACTAAGCTAGGAAAAGTAGACAAGAAAGCTTTATCTTTCTTCGCCTTAACTATTTGTTCATTTGTAAGATTTAAAGTTATTAATTTCATTTTACTCATTATTCAAAGTCCTCCTTATTAAGAACTGTAACAGGTCTTCCGTATTGGAAAGTACCAGGAAGCGGTAAGCCTGGAATTTGAGAATCATTAACGACACATTCAAATTTACAGTTACCTTTTTCATCTAAATAAGGTTCTTCACCAATAGCAACACCTTCATTATAAAGTTCTTCAACTTCTTTGCAGAAATCATGAGGATTCCTTTTAATTGCAGATGTTTTAATTAATATATGATAACCACCTGAAGTATCAATGATTACATAGTTACCTTTACCAAACATGATTCTTAATCTATTTCTAAGATTTTCAAAGAAACCGCCTTCATAGGTATTACCATTTTCATCAAATATAGTGTAAACATCTTTTCTTTCCTTAAACCATTTAGGAACATCGATGTCAAAATCCATCCAGTATCTGCTGCCTTTGCAGTTAGCTTTAAGATGCTTAATAGTGGATTCTGCATTACCAAACCATTGATAGCTTTGCAAGTTATCTTCTGTAGTTTTACCATTAAGCATAGCTTTAGAGATAGCTTCATTGACTGTATTATATTCATCAACAAAGTTTCTACAGACTTTCATATCATCTCCTGGATTAACATAGAAGATGACAGCTAAAGTCTTAGTTGGTAACGGTTCACCTGTACCGGTTGTATATGCACCTGTGTCCACATTAAATCTTTTAACTCTTGATAGGAACTGTTCAAAGGTCCAAAGGTCTGGGTCATCTTTACGAGAAGCATCTTTAATGTTTCTCATTTTAAAAGTTTGAGTTGCTAAGAACTCACCTTCTTTACGAGTAAGACCAAACGTCTTAAGTTCTTCATCAGTTAACTTTTTATGACGTGAAACGAAAACAGCTGAGTAAGATTCATTGACTTTTGGTTTTTGAATAACATGGTCAAAGAACCATTTAAGCTCATTTTCATCGGCAATCATTTGATACATGCCGAGTGGTTTTTTATCTATATATAGCTTTGTTTCTAACGGTGCACAATCCAAAACTTTTTCTTCCATTATTTAAGTTCCTCTCTTTCCTTGAATATTTTAATTGCAGCCTCATCATTCTTAGCTCTAAAGCGAACTTGTTTATCTATCTTCTTTATACCCATAGTATGATATGGACGAAATTTATTTAAAACACCTGCTTTAGCATATTCAAGCTTTGCTGCTGGATATTTGCAATCTACTAAAGTGAAGCCTTCATCAGTAAAGGTATAAGTATGACTAGATGCTTTATTTTTAAAATAATCATCAACTTCTACCAATCTAGTTCCTTTGTAGATTGTAATAACAGATAATCGTTTAGTTTTCTTATATTCAACTAAAGCACGACGAGAAATAACTCTGCCATTGTCATCTCCATAAGTACAAATTGGAATCATTGCATATTTCATATAATACATCTCCTTTATTATACACTAAAAATTAATCACTTTCAACCTTATTTAATATTTTAATTGCTCGTTCTGCACATTCCATGTTTAAAGCATCTTTGTAGAAGTCTGTTTGAACATGTTCTTTTGTGTAGTATGGTTTTATATCTGCAATATCATCATCCAAGATAACAAAGCTCTCTACATCTGGATGCTCACTTAACCATAAAGCAATTTCTGCTCCACGGTCCCATGTATATGGTTTACAAGGTTGGCCTGCCGCCATGTCAGAACAATCATAACAATGCTGAGGGTCAAAACCTAATCTCTTAACATCTTCGATAGAAACACTGTGACAAGTTCTATCATATATCTGGAATCCATACGGTTTAAAGCATTCATTCAATGCCTTGATGCGGTCTGGATTTAATCTCCAAGTAGATGACAAAACAATCTGAGCTCCAGTACTTTTTACTATAAGGTCTAGAGCTTCCAGAGTGTCCTTAAATGGCATGTCCCAGTTGTACCATTCTTCATCAGTACATAAACCTTGTTTATAAAGATTGTGAAGATAGATAGCCCTATCCTGGGAATTCATTACCCCATCGATGTCTAAGAAGATAACTTTCATTAGTAAGCCCAGCTTTGTCTGTGTTTTTCTTTTCTTGTGTATTTTGTTCTGTCTGTGTAGACATGTGCTCTTGTGGTTCTTTGAACCTCGAAGTGCATCTCATTTCTGAGGACTAAATCCTCTGGTTTAATTTTAATGTTAAATACATTTTTCATAGTATTGACCTCTTCTTTCCTGTAAATTATACCACAACTGTATATAGATGTCAATAGTTGCAGCATGAAATTTTTCGTTGTGTCTCTGCAACAGAAAAAGACCAAGGAAATGCGAACAACCTTGGTCTCATGAAAGGAGGTCATAAACGAGTTAAACAATGTTCTTTAAGAAAAGATATACCGATAGACTTTTATTCATCTTACATCACTTACCACTCCACATATTCACACATATTAACTTGAGGCTGAGATAAAAGGAGCGACCTTAAACCTTCTCAAATTGGTATTACTACCGAACAATAGAGGGAATCCTTCTCCCCCAACTTTCACCGAACTTCAGCATTACTTTGAAGATGTTGTTCTTCCGATGTTGCTGATGGCAACACGTGTCTTACGGCTACTCATACTTCCAGCTGCTCTTATACATCGGTTCCCCGACTTCAAGACACTACCCTTCCTTCAGAACCCTGGTCACTTACTTTCTGACAGTAAACGACCAACCATTGGTGAGATGCATTACTGCAGAGCTACTTATCAGGCGAGCACTAGAATTGTTTTGTGTACTGTGACATGATGCACATCTAACCAAGCCCGCATCCATCATTTTAAACAGGTGTACTCCTAGGTTTCCCGGGGAGTCTAGCGTACTCAGTACAGTATCCCATACTTTTGGCATTAACTGGCTAGATTCCATGCAAGGAAGGTAATCCCTCTTCACATGGGTATCAATATCCTTTCTCAAAGAACACTGTGAGACATGTATCTCTACTCGTCTACACATATATTATACAATCTTTTTTCAAAAATGTATAACAATTAATTTAGCATGAACACTTTCAGAGAATAATTACATCAGTGTAGTTTCTTTTTAGTGCTCTCCCACTGAGCTAACTCTCCTAAACTGACGGAGAGTATAGGATTCGAACCTATGACCCCTAGCTTCCAATGCTTTTCGAAGTAACTGATATACCCGCTTCTGAACGGTTCACGTATATTATACAGCAATATAATTTAAATGTCAACAACTAATTTATGAAAATATATAAATTTTAATCTGGTGGCTTCGAGTGGAATCGAACCACTGACGCAAGGATTTTCAGTCCTTCGCTCTACCAACTGAGCTACGAAGCCATATTTGGTACTCACTGTTGGAATCGCACCAACGACCTCTTCGATGTCAACGAAGCGTTCATCCTACTGAACTAAGCGAGCATGTTTGGTGCACTAGGAAGGGCTCGAACCTCCGACTTCCAACTTGTAAGGTTGGCACTCATCCCAGCTGAGTTACTAGTGCATTTATGTATAATATATTAGACAAAACTTAAGATAATGTTTAATATATTTGACATTAAGTTTGGTTAGAGGTGCCGGATTTGAACCGACGTTCACTGGTTCCGGGCCAGTAATCCTACCAAGTTAGACGAACCCCTAATAATGGTTGGGGAGGTGGGACTCGAACCCACGAAGATGCCCTGCTTCCAACGCAGGTAGCCTAGCCACTAGCTCACTCCCCAATATTTGGTACCCAAGGTCGGACTTGAACCGACAAGACATCTCTGCCGCCAGTTTTTGAGACTGGTGTGTATACCGATTCCACCACTTAGGTATTTGGTACTCCTGGCCGGACTCGAACCGGCACGCACGGGCGACAGATTTTAAGTCTGTTGTGTCTACCAATTCCACCACAGGAGCATGTTATGGTACCCCGAGTGAGATTCGAACTCACAACCAATTAAGGCATTACGTTCTAAGCGTAACCTCTGTACCACTCGAGTATCGGGGCATCTGGTACTCCCGACAGGACTTGCACCTGCACGACGTTTCCGTCAATAGTCTCTCAAACTATTATGTCTACTGATTCCAACACGAGAGTATTTAAATAAAAAGGACGACATGTCTATGCCGTCCAATCTTACTATTTATCAGTGGAACTTACCACTTTCAAACAGTTTTACTTAATTCTTGGTAATAGGCATAGACAAAAGACCAGTAAATAAGACTGGGAGCACAGGTAACAATACGAATAGAGATGTTCTTGTGTTTGTCATATCCTAATAACCTTTCTTGCACTTTATCACGTGCACATTTAATTTAGCGATAAATTTCTGAGAATAACTACAACAGCATTTACGTGCATTACCATTATGCAACATCCCTTAGGGCAGGGAAGACAGGAATCGAACCTATATATCGGCTTTAAAAGAGCGAAGTAACTGTCATATCCGCTTCAGAAATTTTAATTTGATATTGAATGCCGGAGAATAATTGAACGAGTGTTTTACTTTAGGAATCGAACCTAATAAGATTTCTTGGAAGGAAATTGTAATACCATTTTACGAAGTAACTCATTCTTCCGCTTCCGGACACTTATATTATACAATTTTAATTTTAAATTGTCAATAACTATTTTAACGAGAGGGAGTTTTTAGGCTCCCTCTCTAAGCCACAATAATAAGGAGATACTATTGTCTTGATTGTTTTTGTGCTTCCTTTTGGTTCCAGAACTTAATCATGGAATCAGCGAAGACAACTTCTTTACCTGTCCAACCGTACATGACGTTAGAACGGTAAGCATATTCTGGAATAACAACGTTTGTGTAACCAGCTGTTTGGACTGAGAACATATTGACTTTGCTATTGACTGTTGAACGATACTTTGTGAGTAACTTCATAACATCGATGAAACTGTTTCCGCCCCATCTAGAGCCACCACTGCAGCTATAGTCTCTGTACTCATAGGAATTGATACCATATAAGCCACCATGACCAGCTTGCATATCGGAGTAGATGAAGATATTATCCCAGTGTTCAGCATTTCTGATAGCTTTATCGAAGAATAACCAAATACCGTTTTCAGTACCACCACCGATGTGTTTACCTTTTTCAGTAATAGCTTTCATTTGAGAAAGAACACCATCTCTCTTTTTGATAGGAACGATTTCTAATCTATCACCGAAGATACCGACATAGCCTTCATCAGAACGCATAGCAGTAATAACAGCAGATAAATTATCAATCTCAGCGACAGTAACTGAACCATATTCTGTTGGAATTGTACCCCAAGCAGAACCAGAGTTATCTGTTAATGTGATTGTCTTACCTTTTAATTTTGGCATGTTATCAAGGGAGATGTCAATGCATTCCTCAAGAGCATCTAAAATTAATGGCTTGAAGTTAACACTAGCTGATTCAATAGCTTTGTAAGCTGAATAGTAACGGAATGGGAATTGCTTACCATCCTTAACACCGGCCTTTAATTCACTAAGAACTTTTTCAGCTAAGTCTCTATCATTTGTTTCAGTGAAGATGTTACGAAGGTTTCTTAAAAGAGCCATGTGGCCAATTTTAATAGTGCCTAAGATTTCTGTCCAGGACTTACCTGCAGAACGGAGGTTTTCCCAAGTCTTATCTCCATCTTCTTTAATTTCAACAGTACCTGTTTTCATTAATTCATTTAAGACTGGAGAGTTAGCATGAGAAATACGAACAACGTCAATCATGCCTAAGCCTGTGTTCTTATACTTAGAAACTTGATAAGCATTTAAGCTGGAGAGCTTTTCTGCCCATGAACGTTTCAAAATGTTTGGTAAGTTCTTTTTGTTCTTATTCTTGTATAAGAAGTAAGTTAATTGAGAAGCTGGTTCATCAGCACGAGACATAACTAAGCTTTCAACTTTTCTGAACTTGTTTGGGTTTGCTTCATTGAAAGCAACACGGCCTGGGTGTTGAGCAGCACGAACCATGATGACTTGAGGATTCAATCTCATCATATAGTCTTTACGTAATGTAACTGCCCAGTCAAGAACAGCACCGAAGTCTTCTGATAAAGCTTCATCGATAACCATTTCCATGATTTCAGATGTTTTCTTACCAGAGAATTTGGAGTCGTCTAAAACACTTAAAGCTTTCATGCAAGCATCAACATTGTAGACTGCATCAGAAATTTTAGCTTCATCGAATTCACCATTACGGTAATAAGATGGTTCACCAAAAATAGATGAAGCTGTAACCATCTTTAAAGTATCAAGGGCATTAAGCTCATATGAGTTACCACCCATGAAGTTTGTTACACGTCTTGTCTTAACACCAGAACGTGTTTCTTTAACTGAATCTAACATCTTTGACATAAAATAAAATCTCCTTTCGTTAGATTATTAACTAAAAGAGATGTTCAAGTATAATTAATCAGCATGAATACTTGCTACGGTATATTATGGTTTCATAGATATCTGATTTCAAGTCGGAGTATGAAGTAACCGTTGCTACCGCTATGCTGATTTCGTAAACTTAATTAAGATGTGAATAACTGAATGAGGTTTAATTGTAGTTTCAATTGGAATCGAACCAATAACCCTTTGTTTAAAAGACAAATGCATTAACCTATTTTGCTATAAAACCTGAAGTAACTCATTCATCCGCTACATCTCTTTTAACTATGTAATTGGTGAGAACAACCAGATTCGAACTGGTGTTTGGACCTTGAGAGGGTCCCGACCTGGGCCACTAGTCGATGCTCCCATGTTTGGTTTTATACGTGTTTCCCTTCACGGGAAGGCCAGAAAATGGCACCCTCCGCCACCTATACTTTACATTCATAGGAATGAGTTTTAACGACTTTTCTTTGTCGAGGTCCAATAGTTTCTTGGACTCCACCACCTAGTTATACGTCTAGGAACGGGAAGGCCAGCAAATGGCACTCCTCCTCCACCCAGGTTTTACATTATTTTGGAATATCCTGGGAACCAATAAGTTCTTATAAGGTGTCTTTTAACCACTTTAACTTTTATATTATAGCATGAATAATCACAACGGGTGCCCACCACTGGGCATTCATCCCCATCTTCTGGCGGGGATGATAAGAGTCGAACTTACGAAGTAACCGTTATAGGCCGCTATGCTATATAGACTATTTGGTCCTCCTGGATGGACTCGGACCGCCACTCTAGCACTTATAAGGTGCCCGCTTTACCTTTAAGCTACAGGAGGATTTTTCCGTCTCGTGGAGTCTAACTACTTAGTACATTTTCATTAGACTTATACGCTCTTCTCACTCTCATCAGGAAGAGTAGCACGGGCTAGCACATATAGTGTAGCATAATTTTATTTTTGTGTCAATACTTAAATTTTAAGATTAACTAATTCGTTAAAGAGAGAAATTAATTCCTCAGTTACTAAACGAATGTCATAACGTGTTGCAATATTAACTTCCTTAGCATGAGCTTCGGAGAGTTTATCAACTCTTTCTTTAATCTTAGTTAAGAAAGCATTCTTAACATCTGCAGCTGATGGACCTTCTGGTGGATTCACTTCTTCAACTGCTTCTGGAAAATCACGAGTTTTGTTTGCTTTACTTTCTGGCATGTTCATTATTCTCCTTTGTAAATTTATAATTGAGTATCTGTACTCATATATATTATACAACATTTAATTTAAAATGTAATATATTATTTGGTGGGCAGGGAGGGATTTGAACCCCCAACGTCCGAAGACAACTGATTTACAGTCAGCTCACGTAGCCAGTTTGTATACCTACCCATGTCTGGCGGAGACAGCAGGAATCGAACCTGCACAGCCTTGCAGCTGGAGAGATTAGCAATCTCTTGAGATACCGTTACTCCATGTCTCCATCTGGCATCCCTACAAGGAGTTGCACCCTGGTCTGAAGGTTCGTAGCCGACTATTCTATCTATTAAACTATAGGGATATTATTTGGAGCTTTGTTCCAGAGTCGAACTGGACTAAACGGTGTTGCAGACCGGAGGCTAAGCCGCTCACCCAACAAAGCTATCTTTCTGGTACTTCCTCTGGGATTCGAACCCAGGACTCAATGCTTAAGAGGCAATTACTCTGACCAGGCTGAGTTAAGGAAGTATGTTTGGTGCCGGTGGAGGGACTCGAACCCCCAACCTGATGCTTACAAGGCAACTGCACTACCAATTGTGCTACACAGGCATGTTTGGTACCTCCTAGGTGAGTCGAACACCTGGTACATCGGTTAAAAGCCGATTGCTATACCGCTTAGCTAAGGAGGCATATGTTTGGCACCGATACGAGGAGTCGAACCCCGATTAAAGGTTTAGAAGACCCATGTACTATCCATTGTACTATATCGGTATGTATGGAGGAAGATAAGAGACTCGAACTCTTACACCTGTTACGGCTACTAGTAGTTTTCAAGACTACTTCCTTACCAATTAGGATTAATCTTCCATCTGGCAGAGAGTAAGGGACTTGAACCCATAAGTGTTTTACCACGACGGTTTTCTAGACCGTTGTCTTACCAATTAGACTAACTCTCTATATTTGGCCACCCCAGCGGGACTCGAACCCGCAGATTTCTGCGTGAAAGGCAGATGACTATACCATTTGTCTATGGGGCGATGTTTGGGTTGAAACCTGGGAGTCGAACCCAGTAATCCAGTTTCACAGACTAGCATCTAAACCGTCAGATTCGCTTCAACATGTTTGGCAGAGACGGAAGGACTCGAACCTTCGCATGCTAGAGTCAAAGTCTAGTGCCTTACCAGCTTGGCTACATCTCTATATTTGGCGGGGACGGATAGACTTGCACTATCGAATGTCTGGTTCAGAGCCAGATGCCTTAGCTACTTGGCGACATCCCTATGTTTGGTTGGGATGAGAAGAGTCGGACTTCCGTACCTCGGTTATCAGCCGAGTGCACTAACCGTTGTGCTACACCCCAGTGTTTGGCAGGAGCAGAAGGAATCGAACCCACTTCATCGATTTTGGAGACCGAGGCACGACCATTATACCATACTCCTATATTTTATATTTGGTCGCTGCACCTGGAGTTGAACCAGGCTTATGGAGGTATGAACTCCAACTTGTCCCGGACTATACAGCGATGAATGGTGGACCAGGTCGGAATCGAACCGACAACACTCTCCTTGCTAAGGAGAATCGCTATCCTTAGTACATGCCAGCCCATGTTACCGGTGTTTTGTCCAGGTCCCGATTTCCTGGTTTTGGTTACTTGTGTAGAAGATATCTAGACTCCATAGTCTTACGGTAACTTTCTCTGAACAAGTCCCAAATCTTTTTAATAACCTTCATCATGAATATCTCCTTATGACAGCGTATAATCTGGTCGTTTAACGCTAGAGATGTGTTAACTAAGGATATA